>Ga0302324_100001594_pt1 | contig 54601 bp, 46 predicted proteins | sample Palsa_T0_1_FD_201949 | JGI IMG/M metagenome (GOLD analysis project Ga0302324, IMG submission 201949) | Peat permafrost microbial communities from Stordalen Mire near Abisko, Sweden - Palsa_T0_1 | ecosystem: Environmental > Terrestrial > Soil > Palsa > Peat permafrost | place: Sweden: Abisko...
CAGAATGGTAATGGTGGAAATGAGAAAAGCAAGCGCGCAGCCATCGCCGGCCAGCCCGAATACCAGGGGCACGGTCATAACGGGAGCGCCAGTGGGTGCGATGAGAGCTACGGATTGAGCCAAAGTCTCGCTGGGCGACAGGGCGGCTGACTTCAGTCCATAGGAGGATGTTGGAGACTCTGGCGCGGACGGGGCGGCGGGGTTTACCAACCTTGCCGAGGTATTGCCAAGTTCCATCCAATTATACTAGCATCAGATGGAAGCGATCGTTCCGGCTTGGACCATAGGCCCGCCGCATCCGCATTGGCGAACGTCCTGCCGCTTGTCAGCTCAGTGGCTGAGCAAATCGCGACTCATTCCAGCGATGTAAGAGAGGCGGCAACATGGCAACAACAACTGACATCCAGATTCCGGAGCACAGCGCGGCTTCGGCCCAGATTTCACACACACCCATTTCCCATCAACCCGGGCATCCACTCGATCCTTTGTCCGCCGCCGAGCTGGAGGAGGCAGTACTTTTACTGGAGCGGGAAAAGCACCTCGGCGAAAATGTTCGGATTGTCTCCATCAATTTGACAGAGCCCGCGAAGAACCTGGTCGAGAAGCATCGGCCCGGGAGCCCGTTTGAACGGAAGGCGGTGGCTATACTCCTCGACCGCGCCAAGCGCTCGGCGTACGAGGCGGTGCTGGATCTGGCCGATAAGTCAGTCACGTCGATAACCGAGCTTCCGAGCGGCGTGCAGCCTTCCATCATGCTCGACGAGTTCAGTGAGGGCGAGCAGGCCGTCCGGCGCTCGCCTCTTTTCCAGGCCGCGCTGCGGAAGCGCGGTGTGACGGACGCCGATCTGGTGATGGTGGAACCTTGGTCGGCTGGCATGTACGGCACCGAATTGCCGGAAGATAAGGGTCTGCGGAGAATGCGGGCGCTGTGCTTTGTCCGGTCCGAGCCTAAAGACAATGGCTACGCGCGACCCATCGACAGCATGGTGATTGTCGTGGATCTCTACAAAATGGAGGTGACCCGCATCGAGGAATACGGCATCGTGCCGTTGCCGCCCGAGAGCGGTAATTGGGCGCGCGAGTACGTTCCCAACATGCGGAAGGATCTCAAGCCGGTGGACATCGTGCAGCCGGAAGGCCCCAGCTTCACGGTGGAAGGCAACCAGGTCCAGTGGCAGAAATGGAAGTTTCGCGTAGGCTTCACTTCGCGCGAAGGCCTGGTGCTGCACACCATAAGCTACGACGACGATGGTGTGGAACGCCCCATCCTTTACCGCGCATCGATTTGTGAGATGGTAGTTCCCTATGGCGATCCAGGCGAGCAGTACTATCGCAAGAATGCGTTTGACATCGGCGAATACGGTCTCGGCATGCTGGCTAACTCGCTGGCGTTAGGTTGCGATTGTCTGGGCGTGATCCATTACTTCGACTTTCCTCTGGTGGACAGCCACGGCAAGGTCACTCCGCTCAAAAACGCGGTGTGTCTGCACGAGGAAGACGTCGGCATTCTGTGGAAGCACACGGATTGGCGCACCGGCCAATCGGAAGTGTGCAGGTCGCGGCGGCTGTCGGTATCCTTCATTGCTACCGTCGGAAACTATGAATATGGATTCTATTGGTATTTCTACCAGGACGGATCGATTCAATGCGAGATCAAGCTGACGGGAATCATGAACACCACCGCATTGGCGCCGGGGGAGAAATCGCCGTACGGCGTGGAAGTCGCCCCACGATTGAATGCGCCATTTCATCAGCACATTTTTGCGGCCCGGCTGGTGACCGGCGTGGACGGTCCGAACAATTCGGTCTACGAAGTGAACAGCGTCGGCGTGCCTACTGGCGAGGGCAATCCGCACGGCAATGCGTTCGTCGCCGAGGAAACGCTGCTCTCCACCGAACAGCAGGCGCAACGGCGGGTAAATTCGGCGACCGCGCGTTTCTGGCGCGTGGTGAATCCGCGCAAGAACAATCGGCTCGGGCGGCCGGTGGGGTATCGTTTGGTTCCGGGCGAAAACTGCCCGCCGCTGGTGCAGCCGGACGCCGCGGTAATGCGCCGTGCCGGGTTCACCTCGAATCACGTCTGGGTGACGCCCTACCATCCGCAAGAGCGGTACGCGGCCGGCGAGTATCCGAATCAGCACCCGATAGGAGACGGTCTGCCGCACTGGACTAAGGCGAATCGAAACGTCGACGACACCGAGATCACGCTGTGGTACGTCTTCGCGCATAATCACGTGCCGCGTCCCGAGGACTGGCCGGTGATGCCCGTGGCGACGATCGGGTTTCAATTCCGTCCCGACGGATTTTTCGAGCGTAGCCCCGCCATGGACGTGCCTCCGCCGCCTGCGAAAGTATGTTGCCACTAAGTACGGGCGTTCGCAAGTTATGAAACGATTGTCTCTCTTGCTGACACTGTTCGCGGCTGTTGCCAGCGCGGGCACGCTGTATCTTCCGGCCTATCCGGCTGCCGTCCTGGTGTTCGATGAGTCCAAGGGCCAGATCGTCGACCGCATCCCTCTGGAAACCGGTACACCCATGTCGATGCGCTTGGCGCCGGATCACAAGAAAATCTATGTTACGACCGTCGATCACAACGGCATCGAAGTGATTGACGTCTCGACGCGCAAGGTGATCAATCATTTCGTGCTGAATACGGCAACCAGGCAGTACCGGTTTCGCAGCGGCGCGGTGGACGCGGATGGCAAGTTCTTCTACACTGTGACCAAGCAGATTGACAAGTTCCCGGAACACTTCGAAGTGGCCAGAGCCAAGTACACGGTGATCGATCTGGAGCAGCAGAAGATCGTCCGCACCGCGGACATGTCACGCGAGGACGAGCTAACCAACCGTTACTCATTTGAGGTTTCGCCCGATGGAAAGTATCTATACCAGTTCGGGCCTAAAATCACCATTCTCCAGACCTCGGACTTCAAGGTAGTCGATCACCTGGACTTGGCGCAACCGGATTTCGCCGGCATGGAAAATGTCCACCTGGGAAGCGATTTGGATTTAATCAGCCAGCCCGGCGTGCACACGTCCATCTTCAACTCGGCCGATCCGATCGTCCACAACCGTGTCTTTGGCCTCGCTCGTTTCGATCTGGCAACGCGGCAGGTGACCTATAATCCGATCGGACCCGCGCCGCCCGGTATGGCGGGTCTGCAGGTCACTCCGGACAAGAAGTTAGCTTACACAATCGTCGCAAACGGAATGCACGGGAATAAGCGCTGCGAGTTCTGGTCGTTCGATTTGACCACCGATCGTTTGACTCAGAAAGTCGAAGTTCCTTGCCGGACGCGCTTCAGTTTCAGCATGTCGAGTGACGGCAAGAAGCTCTACATCTATGGCGCCGGCTTTGAGATTGAGGTTTACGATACCGCCACACTCAAGCTGGAGAAGACGTGGAATCTCCAGAATGACATCACCTACGCGGGAATCATTGTCCTGCCGTAGCGTTTCAAGCTAGAGCCGCGAGCTAGCTAGCCGCGCTGCGAGCGATCATAGAGGATGCGGCCTCCGACGATGGTCATGTCCACCTTCAGGCCCAGGAGCTTGTCTGGCGAGATGCTTAGCGGGTCCTGGGGCAGCACGATCATATCGGCCAGCTTGCCCGCTTCGAGCGTGCCTTTGAGCTTCTCTTCACGCGTCAGGAAAGCGCCGTTGCGCGTATACATGGTGATGGCGTCTTTGATGCTGACCGCCTCTTCGGGACCGTAGACTTGGCCGCTTTCACCTTTGCGCGTGACGGCCGCGTAGAGTCCGACCATGGGCCCGATCGGGAGATTGTCGCTGCCGAACGCCATGTAAATCCCATGCCGGATCGGTGTCGTAATGGCGTTGTTGGTGGCCAGGCGCTGCCCCTCGAGGGTCTCCACGTAGCGGCCCTCCAGATTGTAAGTGAAGTTGGGCTGCTGTGCGATGAAGATCTTATCGCTCTCCATGAGCTGCAGTGTGCGCTCCGGAGGAAGAACCGTGAAGTGGCAGAGATAGTGCCGGTGGTCGCGGCGCGGGTAGTCATGCAACACCCTATCGAGCGCATCCACGGTCATGGCAATAGCGGCATCGCCAATGGCGTGAATGCCGAATTGCCAACCGAGCTGGTGGCCCTCCTCGATGTTTGCGTGAATCTGCTCCGGCGTGAAGAACGCCCGTCCGCGGAATCCCGGCTGTCCTTTGTAATCGACCAGCGACCATGCCGTTGGGCCGGTGAACCCCCCATCGGCGGGCATTTCGCCGATTGATCCGACGCGCAGCCGCTCGGTGCCGTCGCCGGTCTTGCGGCCAAACTCCCTCAGCTTCAGGGCGCCGGCTTTGGCGTTCCCGGCTTCGGATGGGTATGCGATCTGAATGGAGGCGCGCGGCAGCTCCGTGCCGTGTCTTTCGTAGAGAATATCCCACTCGCCATACGAGCCCACCACATCGGGTTCCACCGTGGCGCCGGCTTCGATGACGCTGGTGATGCCGAGCTTGAGCTGATCGCGCACGTTTTCTAACAGGCTCTCACGGACGTCTTGCGGCTTGTCCCGGGGGACCAGGCTCGTGTAGAGATCCGACCGCTCGCGAATCACGCCGTTCGGTTCGCCATTTGCATCTTTTTCGATGAGGCCACGATCCGGATTGGGCGTAGCCCGGTTGATGTCCGCCAGTTCCAATGCCTTACTGTTGCCGACCGAGCTATGCGCGCCGGCGCGCGTGAGCACCACTGGGTGGTTGGGCGCGGCCTCGTCCAGATCGGCGCGTAGAGGCTTCCGCTGTTCGGTGAAATGGTATTCGTCCCAGTCGCCGCCGGTGATCCACTCGCCGGGACCCAGTTCCTTCGCCTTGTCCCGAACCTGCTGCTTCATCTCGACCAGCGATTTCGTCTCGCGAAAGTCGATGTAACGGCGGGAATGGCCGCCCAGATGGATGTGCGTGTCGAAGAATCCGGGCAGCACGGTGCGGCCGCCGAGATCGATGGAGCGAGCGGACTGGTAGCGATCGCGAAGCTCGTTACCGCCCACGGCCAGAATTCGTCCATCTTTGATCGCGATCGCCTGGCGGATCGAAAACGCGTCGTCCACGGTGACAATATTGCCGTTGAATAGAACCAGATCGGCGGCCTCGCGTTGTGATTGCGCCTTGACAAGGGCCGCCTGACTCAGCGTGAGCACGCCTGCCGCACCGAAGAATTGCCGTCGCGACCAATCCATCCAGTCACCTCGCAGTGTCCTTCAACCTTACAATAAACGTTGGCAGAGTGCTATGAAGATAGCGATCATCGATAGCGGGATCCATCCCGGCCATCCGCATGTCGGCGAAATCGCCGGCGCGGTTGAAATCACGCCTGCCGGTGAGGGCCCGGATGCCATCGACCGGTTGGGGCACGGAACCGCGGTCGCGGGCGCCATTCGCGAAAAAGTGCCGGACGCCGAGCTGTACGCTGTCAAAGTTTTCGACCGGAGGCTGGCGGCGAACATCGGCGTGATTCTTCGCGCACTGGCCTGGTGCCGGGAACATCGCATGGATATCGTCAACCTGAGCCTGGGGACCGAGAATCCGGCACATCGCGCGAGCTTCCTCAACGTTTTGGGCGACGACTTGCTGGTAGTCAGCGCGGCCCATGTTTTGCCCGGCAGCTTGCCTGGGGTCATCGGCGTAGCCTCCGATTCCGATTGCCCTCGCGATGCTTTCCGCTATCATGCGGGTGTGTTTCAGGCGTCCCCGTATCCGCGCCCGATTCCAGGCGTTCCCATCGATCGCAACCTGCAGGGAACCAGCTTCGCGGTTGCCAACATGACGGGCTTCGTCGCGCGCGGATTGCGGAACACGCCGCGATCGGCGATTCGAGAGGCGCTGATTGCGCAAGCAGTCAGAACGTGATTCGGCCGGTCAATTGGAGCGCCCGTGGGCCCGCGCCTTCAGCGCTTTGCATAGCTGTGATTTGACCGAAGCCGGCTACCCCCAATGTCAAGCTGGCTGGAGGAGCGTAGTTCGGATGATTAGCAATATTGGATGCCTGCAGGCCAAGTTCCATCCGAACGCTTTCAGCCAGAGGAATGTGCTTGATCAGCGACAAGGAAAAAACGTTCGTGCCGGGACCGACAATGCCGCCTGACTGCGAGTCGCCGAACCTGCCGATATTATTATTCGGGTCGACGAATGCGTTCGGATTGATCCATTGGTTGATCGACTGGCCGGCGTAAGGACTTACTCCTGCTACCGTGTCTGCGCGTCCGCCGTTGGCGTTGAAGATGTTGTAGCCCGTGCCGGATGGGTCGTTCAGCGTCGCCACGGACATGAACGGCCCGGTCTGAACCACGCCGACCCCGCTCAACTCCCAGCCCCCGACGATCCGATCGACCACGCCGTTGGCTCCGCTCAAGAAAGTCTTACCCTTTCCAAATGGCAGAACGTAGAGAAACGTCACCAGGAACCGCTGGCGGCGGTCATACGGCGTATTGCCATAGTCGATCCCAGGGTTGTAAGGATCGCTCAAAGTATTGCCAAATTCGTTGACGAAGCTGCTGGCGCTGGTGTAGGGAGCTCCATTGACGTTGGTCAGGTCTCGTGTATACGCATAACTCGCCTCGAATTGAAAGCTGCTGCTGCGCTTGTGGACCGAGACTGTTCCGGAATTGTAGTTGCCGTAGCCCAGCAGACTTGTCCCCGTGGCAATGTACGACATTAGCGGGAAAGGAATACTGGCTTGCGTAGCCGGGTCGGAAAAGCCCAAAGTGTTCGCGTGAACTTGATCCGCGTTGACCACCGTCGGAATGTTATAGGAGTGATTGCCGGCGTACGATAAGCGTATGCCTATACCCTTGTTCAGGTCCCGCTCCAGCGTGAGGTTCCATTCCTCGACGATAGGGTCCTTATATTTGATCTCCGACGCCAGGTCGAAGAACTGCGTGCCAGGCTGCGCGATGTTGGACGGAAAAGAATAGGGAAACGTGTATTGGGGTGTGCCATCGGCATTGAACGCGTTTGAAAAGAAGCCGACGTCGCTGGATCCAACCGACCACCCGTTGATAGCCGTGCCGCTCATCAGCGCTTCAATAAATCGTCCGTATCCTCCGCGAATCACGGTCTTGTTTCCGCCTCCTATGCGATAGGCGAAGCCCACGCGGGGCGCAAAATCTCTTTTGGAAGAAAAGCGTAAATCCGATGGAACACCGACTTGCGACGCAAGGATCAGCGGAGTCGGAGCAATGGACTGCACAAACTGCGGATTGATGTTGGCGAAGGCGGCCTGGTTGGGCAGAATCACCGCGCCAGCGACAGTCTGGCCATTTATCACGCTCGAATAGTACGGATCGAAATTCACTACATTGTTATTCTTGTCGTGGAAGCCGGGATGGTACTCCCAGCGCAAGCCATAGTTGATAGTGAGGGACTGTGAGACTTTCCAATCGTCCTGGCCGAAGAAGGCGTAATGCTCGGCGTAGGCATTGGTATTCGGGTTCACCACCGAGGCGATGGTAGTCAGGTCCGGATAGCCCAACAGAAACGAAGCAAAAGGCGTCGCCGCCCCGTTTCCGAGATATTGGCTGAGCACCGAGCCGTTGAACTGATAATTGCCCATGCGGTAGTTGTTAAACACCTGCGTGAATAGGCTGCTGAGATACCGGAAGTCGCCGCCGAACTTCAGCGTGTGTTTCTGTTTGGTCCAGGTAAAGGTGTCCGTGAGCTGGTAGGTGCCCTCGTGCGGATTGGTGTCATTGGCCTGGCCCTGAATCCCCATGAACCCCGTAATGGTCAAAGTGGGAATGTCATCTCCTGGAGGAATGCCCCCTGGCAAATCCGTCAGACCCAGGGTGTTGGCGGCCTGCTGGGCCGTTATGCCATAGGTGACGTCCCGATGGACAAGGCTGAAGCCGCCGCGCAGCTCGTTCACCATGGACGGAGAAACAATCCAATTGTAAGACGCCGCCAGGGCATTGTAGATCTGGGGAGTCGAGACACTCCCAAGAAGCGGAGTGCTGGGGTTGCCGGAGGGGTCTATCTGCTCGCCGGTGATACGGCGATTCTTGTAGGTGTACCGGACGTACACCAGATGCTTCGGGCCGAGGGTCTGGTCGATGCGTACGTCGTCTTGCGCGCTGTTAATGGGAATGGCATAGCTGGCAAGATAGTTGTTCGCAATTGATCCGGCAGGTCCGTAATTCGGCAAGGGATAGATGAGGTTCAGCAACTTTTGAGCGTACGGATTCAGTTGGCTCTGGGGAATGATGTTGCCTGGATAGCCAGTTAACTGGTTGGCTGAGCCGCCCTGGCTGGGATCGAGATAGGCGGACACGTCCCCGTTGCGCATGGATTGAGTGGGAACGCTCAAGAGCGCGGTCAACGATTTCGGCAATCGAAGCGCTTCGAAGCTTCCGAAAAAGAATGTCTTGTTACGGCCGTTGTAAAGTTTCGGGATGATGATCGGGCCGCCCACGTACACACCAAAGTCGTTTAGCTTGACAGGCGTGACTTCGTGACTGAAGGTGTCGCTGGCATTGAAGTAGGTGTTCTGTAGGTTTTCGAACGCGCCTCCATGGAAATCGTTCGTACCGGACTTGGAAACCGTAGTGATGTCGGCAACCCCTCCGTATTCGGCGGGATTCAGGGTCTCGCTGATCTTGATCTCCTCAATCGCATTAAAGGACGGGAACAGTTCGGTGAGCGCGCCCAGCGAACCGGGACCGACGGAACTGATGCCATCGATCGTGAATGAAAGCTGCGAAGGTAAGGCTCCCGATACAACTATGTTGTTGGCGCTGTCGATCTGCACACCTGGCTGCGCCGTGAGCGTCGAGTAGGCGCTGGTGGAACCACTCGCGCGCGTGCCGATCGACACGGGAAGGTCGGTCAACTCAAGGCTACCCTTGGTCTCCGCGACGTTCGAGGCATCCGTTTGCACAACGGCGACCGCCTCCACGGTCACCGCAGTAGCTTGCGAAGCAACCGTCATCAGGACATCGATGCGCACGGTGTCTCTGGCGGCTAAATCGAACGGCTGGTACTCCGTGACTTGAAACCCGGACGCTTCCACCTTGAGCTTGTAGTTTCCGACATCCACGTTGACGAACTCATAGGCTCCGTTCGCATTCGTTGTTGCTGAACGTGTCGCGCTGGTTCCAGTGTTGAGGAGGCTGACCTTGGCCGCGGGAACCAGGCTGCCCGAAGGGTCCTTCACGCTGCCCAGCACGGCGCCGAAGGTGGACTGGCCGTAGCTCGCCTGACGGAACGCCAGAACGCAAAAGATCGCGAAGGCCAGGTAGAAAACAGAACGTATCAGCCGGCGACCATGAGACATAAAGAAAGCCGGGTATGTTGCACAAGATGCAGTGGACATCAGATCTCTCCTTCTGAATTTCGATCGGTACTCAATTCAAGGGCCGCGTTAGGAAGCCGTAAAGATGCTTCAATCAAAGTTTTGGATGGGCCCTATATCGATTCCATTGGGCTGCTCATCGGAGAGCTTGAGCCAACCCCATTGTGGCTGCTGCCTCTTCTACGAACAGAAAAAGGCCGGCTCGTAGAAGATGGCTCGTACAGCGGGAAACGTTTACGCTGCACCAGTTAGATGAACTTTTGGCCTTCAAAGATCAGAAAGCGTGTGGCGTCCACTGCCCCTGATCTAAGGAAATAACCAACGTGGGTTAAAGGAAATTTGGAGGGTAGTATAACCAACCGCTGTCATAGTGTCAAGGACAAAGTTAGTGCAATTTTGTGCGAGCCGCGCACAGTCCGCGCTGGACCCGCGGGCGAATCCAGGCTATACTCTCTCGAAAGGGACACCTATGTCGATTCGTCTTGTCGCTCTACTGACCCTTGCTGTGGCGCCCGCATTTTGTGAAGACTGGAACGCGCGCCTGGCCGCCCAATACATGGACTCGCGCCAGAAGGAGTGGGTCGCGTGGCCCACGGCCCTGCACTCGGGCGTGGCCTGTGTGTCTTGCCACACCGGCTTGCCGTACCTGCTGGCCCGACCGGCGCTCCGGCACGCATTGAAGGAGAAGACCGGCCCCACGCTGTACGAAGGGGTGCTGGTCGCCAGCATGCGGTCGACCGTGATCCGCACGGACGCCAACGATCTGTTCGGTGGCCTCAAGGGCCTGATCGTGGATCAGGTCTATGGCGCGCAGGTGGTGCTGGCCTCGCTCGTACTGGCGATGGACGATCAACCGCGCGGCAGGTTGAGCGCGGAAGGCGAAAAGGCGTTCGATCGCATGTGGTCGCTGCAGGTAAAGAGCGGGCCCGACAAGGGCGCTTGGCTTTGGTCGGACTTCGACCTCGATCCCTGGGAGACCAAGGACGCCGCCTTCTATGGCGCCGCGCTGGGGGCCTTGGCGACCGGTCTGGCTCCGGCTGATTATCAGTCTCGTCCGGAGATCCAGGAGAACGTGGCCGCTTTACGCATCTATCTTCGCGAGGGCCAAAAGACCCAGCCGTTGCATAACCGGGTGTTCCTGCTGTGGGCGTCGTCCAAGCTGCGAGATTTGCTGCCCGACGCCGACAAGCAAGCGATCCTGGATGAGCTGTGGCGCAAACAAGAGGCGGATGGCGGATGGACGATCCAGTCGCTCGGCCAGTGGAAGAAGCGCGACAAGGCGCCGGCCGCGGTCGGCTCGAACAGTTACGCCACTGCGCTGATTGCATTCTCGGTAGAACAGGCCGGGATCCAACCGTCGCAGGCGGGTTTGTCCAAGGCGCTGGCGTGGCTCAGGACCCACCAGGACCCTCAGGGCGGCTACTGGGCCGCGGAATCGATGAATCACAAACATGACCCTGGAACAGTCCCCGAGAAGTTCATGACCGACGCCGCCACCGGCTATGCCACGGCAGCCTTGCTCGGAGCCGGCGACGAAGGCGTTCAGCGGACCGCTTCCAATTCGAAGCCTCGTAATCGATAGCGGAAACTCACGTGCGTGCTGAGCCTGGCATCGCACCACTCGATGCCGCGATCGATGGCGTCCAGTTCCGCGCGCCATAGCGCAGTCGTGCCACCCGATTGGTAGAAGCTGCGGCAAAGTATCAGATGACGCCGGAACCCCGCGGTCAGGCGCGCCTCATAGTGCGATAGCAAGCCGTCCGCGGAACCGTCATTAGCAAGCGCGCGGATCACCGCCGAGGCTAGGATCGCTTCGCGGATAGCATGCGCGGTTCCGTCGCCGCAGATCGGATCGAACGCCATCGCTGCTGGTCCACAGGCCAGCCAACCGGGGGCGCAGAGCGGCGAAGCAATTCGCGCGTAGGCTGGAAACTCGCCCGAAGAGGAGCTGCGATGGGCGAGCTCCGCTGCAACCACTCTGCTCCGGCCGGCCAAAACTTCAGGCGCTTCTCCAACCGCCAGAAGCCATCCCGATGGGGGCGAGCTCGGAACCAGGAACAACCAGCCGTTCTCCAGCGATTCAATCCAGCAAGCGCCCGGATCGGAGCTGTGCTTGAGCGCCACGGGTACTGTGGAAGCCATGCGCGATCCAAAACAATGTTCCACTGTGTGGGCAGGGAGAGGCCGCGCCGCGAACACCGTCCAGCACGCTTCCTGAGTTGGATTGCATTCCGGGAGGAGCACAGGCCGGATGTTCTCGAGCAGAACCTTCTCCGACACGACGACCGCGGAGTGCTCCACCGCGACCGCTTTCGCACCCGGCCCCCAAGCCACGACGCGCTTTTCAATCCGAGGCAAGTCATGGAAGAGGCCGGGCTGTTCGAAAACATCCCGAATCAGCGCGATCGCCTGCTCACCCAGCATGATCGCGGGTAACCTGGGGCGATCTACATGCTCGAGAGCGACCTGGAGACCCGCCTTATGGAGCAGATGCGCGCAGCAATACGCCGCCACTCCGTCCCCACGGATGACTACGTCCATCACCTATGGTAGAACCACGATGCCGGCGTAAGTGACGTCAGTGTGCAAATCCCAGGTCTTTTCGTACTTGAGGGTGGCGGCGTCGTAGACTTCGATATCGAATCCCGCCCCATAGATGTAGAGTTTCTTCCCATCGGCCGAAATGCCGAGCGTGAATCGCGTGCGGCAAGGGACGTCCGCCTTCTGCGTAATGCGGTCGCTCGCCAGGTCGAACGTCCAGAACTCGCATCGCTTGTTCCCGTGTATTCCATTGGCTACGACCGTGTAAGCCCACTTCTTGTCCGGCGTGACCTCGATACCCGCCATGCCGGCCGGAGCCGGTCCAATCGGATTGAAGTCGATGTGCTTCGTGTTCAGGTCGAAGCGAGCCAGGCCAAAAACGTGGTTGTGAACGATGGGGTCGGCCCAAACGAACATGGCGGTGTGCTCTCCAGGCTCATTGATCAGATCGAGATCGCTGCCGAAGTGTACGTTCTCCATCCCTGGAGCTTCCGGTCTGGCCAGGTCGATATGATCGAGCACTTTGAAGTCACTGGCCTGAAGAATAGTGATCTTATCGCCGAACTGGTACAGATACTGGCCGTCCGGCGAAACGTCAATCGCTCCGGTCCCGTAGTCGCCTTCGTTCTGGGGCTCTTCCTCTTTGGGAATTTCCACGGTCTTGACAATCTTCTGCTGGTTCAGATCGATGACCGTGTACTTAGGCTTGGCGACTTCATAGTGCTCCGGAAACTTGGTGATTTCCTTGGTGACCGCATAGAACAGCTTACCGTCGGGGTCCGGCGTTCCCGCAAAAAAGCGATATTGTTTGGTCGCCGTGTTGAGCACAAAGTGATTCGTCACTTTGCGCGTCGCGACGTCAATTACCTCGATACCATTGTGGTCGATGGTGGTGACGTAGATCTTCTTGTGATCCGGCGACAGGCGAATCGACATAGGGGTGCCGGTCTCGAGCGGAATACGGTCGACAATTTGGGCCTTCTGCTCGTCGAATACAAGAACGGCGGCGGGGTAGGCGGGCAGATACAGAGTGCCGGCACCGGCGAAACCGGCGAGCACCGCGCCGCTAGCGGCCAGCAGTATCAGTCTTGATAGGGCCATGGCCATGGAGAATTCTATGGGAACACCAGATCGAGATTTCGCCAGTCTTTCGTAGCGGAGGCGCACTTGGCGGTCCAGTCGGGTGCGTTGTTCAAATGATCGGGAACCTGCGCCGGCCAGTAACAACTGACAAAGCAGTCATAGATGTCGCGCTCGACGGGCTGGCAAAGCCCGGCCGCGCCACCGGCCGCGTCAACTTCCCAGCCGGGCGTGAACATCAATGAGCACCCCATCGGAACGTGGGGGCGCGGCTGGTTGGCCGGCCGGTCCTGCAAGGCGACGACGTCGTCAGTGCGCGAGGCAACATAGGCGTCGATGCGGGCGGCCTTCTTATTCAGTGGTCGCATGTGTCTCATGGTGCTTTCCTTTCGGCGAAATGCTCCAAAAACCCCGGGTTCCTGGCCGCGATCGCGCCATAAATTTCAAGGCATGTGTTGGTCCAGTCCCGTATCCAATCGCAATAGTGGAGATTGGGATGGCCCGTATCTCCGTAGCGTACGAATGCTTCGTGGTGGCAGCCCCCAGCGCATAGGGGCCGCGCCCAGCACGTGTGGCAATCGTATTTGGAATCGATATGGCCGCGGCGTAGAAAATCAGCCTGCTTCTCGCGGTCGATGCCCGTGGAGACGTGCCCCAGCGCGTGGACATCGGAATCGACAAAACGGTGGCACGGCGCAAGGTCCCCGGAGGGCCCCACGCCCAGCAGGCCCAGGCCCGCCCCGCAAGGATGCGACTTGTTCACGCCTTGGCATAGCTCGGCCAGAGTGTCGCTGACGTTCGAAAAGCCATGCGCTTCGCCGCGCAGCGCATACTCGAGATATTCGCCGGCAAGGATGTGGAACTGCTCCAATACGCCATCCATGCCCTTCTGGCCGATGGCATAGAGTTGATTCGGCGAAGTGGTCACCGGCGCAAAACCCACTTCGTGGAATCCCAGGTCCTGCTTCAAATGCCGGAAAATGCGGATGACGTCGGAGACGCCGGAAGTGAGCGTGACGCGCGCCGTGATCGGCCGCGTGCGATGGTTCTGGATCAGGGCGCGCACCTTCGGCTCGATAATGTCGTAGCTGCCGCGGCCGTTGGCGAAGACCCGCAGATGATCGTGCATCTCCTTGGGCCCGTCCATACTCACAGTGACGCCGACGCGGTTGTCGGAGAGAAACTCGATGATCGCCGGCGTGAGCAAAGTCGCGTTGGTGGTGAGGCTGAAATCGACGTGCCGCCCCTGCTCCCCGGCTCGCTCACTGGCGTACGCCACCACTTCCTTCAACAGCGGAAAGTTCATGAGCGTTTCGCCGCCGAAGAAGGTTATGTGAATCGAACGCCGGTCACCCGACTGCGCCAAAAGAAAATCCACCGAAGCCTTGGCGGTTTCGAGGTCCATGAACTTCGGCTTGCCTTCCGGGGTGGCCACTTTATCGGCGCCAAACTCGTAACAGTATTGGCAGGACAGGTTGCACTGGTTGGTCAGGTTCATCACCAGCGTCTGGATCGGAAAAACCTCGGGAAGGCTTTGCGGCTGTTCCGGAGTGGAGTCATCGGCGACGATCACGTTGGCGTGATACATCTCCGCAATCAACTCCTCCGCGTCCCCGGTTGTGAGGCCGCTGGCCGCCAGGCCGCCAATCAAACGCTCATGCGGCAACTCGCCCGCAGTCAGGCAGTCGATCAATTTTCCGACGGCAGCGTCCACGGCGAAGATGGCGCCCGCCGGCACCAGGTAGAGGAAGTGTGCCCCTGCCGCGTCAAAGCGGTGAAACTCGCCCAAACGGTAAACGCGCGTGGCGGCGGAGATCATTGCCCCACCTCGGGCTGATCCCATTGCATATACACCGGAACAGTCACCACAAGGTACGACTTGCCGGCGAGCGGCCTGCCATCCTTGTCTTTTTCGTCCTTCGCGGTGGCCACCACCCAAACGTCGCCATAATTGTTTCGGCTGAATTTGCGCTGCGGATTGGGGCCATCGGAGGCTGGAGTGAAGAAGCCGGTCGGATTCAGCGAGCCGACGAACTCCTTGTCATCGTCGCCATAGACCGAGTAAAATTCTTCGACCGACCAGGTTACGTCGATAGGTCCGAGTTCGACATCGTCCGCTGTGTGCGGCTTGCCGTCAGCGCCGCGCTGGTAGGCGACCGCCTCGAACTGCTGGTAGCCCTTGGGATGGTGTTCGCTGCCCAGCCTGGCCAGCGCCGACTCCGGTACTACTTTGACATAGTCGACGCGATCGTAAACCGCGATGGCGCTCTGCAGCACGGAGCGGCGAAAGACGATGTCCCGTTTGCCCGGCATCGCGTCCGCTGCTACATCCACCTCCGCCACGATTTCGGTAGGCGTGTGAGAATCGATGCGGCGCACCGTCACGCCGCTTCCGAAGTCCAGATCCGCTGGCACAATTTGCGGGGGCAAGCTTTCAGCGATCAGGCGGACGCGCGTCCCCTGCGAGCCTGTCTTCAACGAGGAGCGGTCGGCGCCGAGCAAAGTCGGGTCCGCGGACGCGCGTTGCAATTTCACATCGAAGCCGAACTCTTGATACTGGCCCCAGAACCAGCGGCCTTCCGCCGTGGACTGGTCCGGCGAAACCCACAGCACTTCGCGCATCTCGCTCGACAGGTCGTCCGGAGCGGCGTTCGCCGCCGGCGTTCCTTGGGAGCGGCCGCGCCAGGCATAGCCTGCATAGACCAGGCTGCGCCCTGTCCGGGAGATAGTCGAGCCGTCCTTTACCGATGTCAGCTTCACCCGCGTCGTGAACTGGTCATCCGTTCCGCTGGCCGGCTCCACTTCCATGTCTCCATAAAATCTGCCGTGGCCCGGCATGTAGGCAGAGACGAGCCACCGTCCGGCGAGCTTCGGCGCCCGCATGCGCGCGCGCCACGCGGCCCACTCAGGGGTTTGGAGCGGAGCGGTCTTGGCCAGAAATGCGAGCGCCTCGTCCACCGGCAGAGGCGCGCCGGGGTCCCTGTGGTGGCGTTCTTCATCGAAGCCGCCGGCATTGATCCCCAAGCGGAATGCTTCGTCGGCTTGCGGATATAAGGCGATGTGCAGATTGGTAAGCAGTTTCCAATCCTCCGCCGAGCGCCGCCACGACAACGGGCGCGCCATGGGATGGCAGTTCGCACATGCGCCGCGCACGTCGTCGGAGGGGATGTTGGTCTCGTCTTGAATGCGTCGCTCGGCGTAGTACATGACCGGCTTCGCCTCTTCGGGGGCCAGGCCGTGATAGGTTGCGAGATACTTCAGGATCGAACGGGCTTCGTCCGGTGTCAGGCGGACGCCCTGCAAACGCACCATGCGCTTGATGGCTTCTTCCCAGCCTTCGGGCGTGGCGCGCTCCCAGGAGATGCGCAGCATGTTGCCGTGTTGGTCTTTGGCGTGGCAACCCCCGCACTTGGAGATCACCAACGGACTCACAACCGGGATGCCCTCCTCGGGCGCCGGTTTCGCCGGATCTGCGGACGTGGCAGCTTGCGGCTTCTGGCTCTGCGCGAGCAGAGGTATAACCAGAATCGTTGCAAGCAGGGTCTTCATAGGCCTATCCGGATATAATACCCCCGTCGCCGCGCTGCCGGAAGAGGACCGTTCGATAAAAGTTTTTTATACGACGCATATCGCCGCGCCCGTCCGCGCGACGCGCGACATGTGCTATTAACAAAGGGAACAATGCCGGACCGTGGGATTCCACTCGATGGTTATCGCCGGGCGCTGCGCTTCATCCTCCCCTACCGGGGGCGCTTGGTTCTGGTGCTCCTGGCGGGCATCGCCGCCACGGGATTCGGGCTGCTGCAACCTTATATTTCGAAACTTCTCATCGACGACGCGCTGCTGAAGCGAAATCTGCACATGCTTATGGTCGTGAGCGGGCTGATGCTCGGCGTCACCGTGGTGGGATTTGTGCTGAACATCTTGTCCAGCTATCAGTACGTCCGCGTTTCGGCCTGTGTGCTTTTTGACATGCGCCTGGCGCTGTACCGGCACCTGCAAACGCTTTCGCCGCGTTTCTGGGCGCGGACCAAGCTGGGCGATGTAGTTTCGCGCATCAATAATGATATAGCCGAGGTCCAGCGCGTTTCGTCGGACAGTTTGTTGAGCGTGCTCTCCAACCTCGTGTTTCTGATTGGCAGCGCCGGCATCATGATCGCTCTCAGTCCACGGCTGTTTCTGGTAAGCGTGGCAGCGGTTCCGGCAAGCGTCTGGGCGTTGCAGCACTACCAACATCGTTTGGCGCGGCGGGTGCGAGCGGTCCGCGAGCGCAGTTCCGACATTGGAAGCTTTCTGCTCGAAACCCTGCTGGGTATCCGCCTGGTTGTGTCGTCGCGAGCGGAATCGCGGGAAGTGGAACGGTTTCGCGCCCGAAACCGGAGCTTCCTGGATGCGCTCATGAGTATGCAACTCATATCTTTCTTGTCCGGCGCTGTTCCCGGGACCATCCTGACGCTCTCCACGGCCGCGATCTTCCTCTACGGCGGCAAGTTGGTGATCGACGGCGCGCTGACCACCGGTTCTCTTGTCGCATTGATGTCTTACCACCTCCGCCTCCTGTCGCCCGTGCAGAACCTGATGAGCTTGTACAGCAATCTGGTGTCCGGCGGTGTCTCTCTTTCGCGTGTCTGGGAACTGTTCGATACGCGCGCCGAGATTCTCGACCGGCCTGGCGCGAAGCCCCTCGCCAATGTTCGCGGCGAAATCGAGTTCGATCGCGTTTCATTCAGTTACGGCGGCGATGCCGTTTTCGAAGACCTCTCGTTCCGCGTGGCGCCCGGCACGATCTGCGCGATCCTGGGCCCGAGCGGCGCGGGCAAGTCCACGCTGGCGGATCTGCTCGTCCGGTTTTACGATCCGGATGCTGGCGCAATCCGTATCGACGGCCGGGATCTGCGCGACCTTCCGCTCGCCGACGTGCGCCGCGCCGTCCTGCTGGTGGATCAGGCTCCTTACCTGCTCCACGCCAGCGTCCGCGAGAACATTGCCTACGCCCGGCCCGAGGCTGACGACGATGAGATCGCGCGGGCTGCCCAGGCCGCGTCCATTCACCAACGCATCCTTAGTTTGCCCGATGGCTATGACACAGTCATCGCCGAACGCGGACAAACGCTTTCAGCGGGCGAGTGCCAACGGGTCGCGCTGGCCCGCGCCCTCCTGGCCAATCCGAAGGTACTGGTTCTAGACGAACCGACCTCGGCATTGGATGAAGCCAACGAGCGCGCTATTGGGGAAATGCTGGTCCGCGCGGCCGCGGGGCGCACGGCGATTCTGATCACACACCGCGCATCGCTTGCGCGCATCGCTCACCAGACCGTCATCCTCGCTCCCGCCAAAGCCGCACCCCTCGAAGCTATGGCTGGGGAGTAGGCGGCAGTCTTTTTGTCCCCAACAACTCTTGTGCCGTCTGTTCGATGTCCGCGCCGGCATAGTCGGCGAAGAAGCCCCATTTGCCGTAGTTGGATTTGAGGCCCGGCAGCAGCGCCTGCACCAGCGCGTCACCGGACTTTCCCGCGGCTTGCTCGCGGCGCACTCCGGCGCGCAGGTCCTCCAGATATTTTTGGAAAGTCACAACGTCCTGAACGTTTGCCGCATCGCCGTGTCCAGGAATCCAGGTGGCCGGCGCGTATGCCATTCGCATCGCGTGCAGCGATTCAATCCAAGGCTTGGTGGAAGCATCGATCAGATTGGGAACGTGCTCTTTCCACAACATATCGCCACAGAACACAACGTGCGCGTCCGGGATCCAGATAACGGAGTCGCCGCCGGTGTGGCCGGGATAATATCGAACGTCGATCCGGCGCGAGCCCAGGTAGAGATCGATGTGACTGTCATAGACCACCGTCGGCAACGTGAGTGATTGCACGCGCGCCTTCTTCTCTTGCGTTACCGGAGGATCGAGCATCTTGATGTTCTCCGTGCGCATCCAGGCACGCACGGCGCGATGCGCCACAATCGTCGCTCCGGCGGCGGCAAACACGTCATTGCCATTGACATGGTCCAGATGATAATGCGTGTTGACCACAAAACGTATCGGCGAAGGCGTGAGCTTGCGAATCTCGCCGAGCATCGCCTGTGCGGGCCGGGGGTCCTGGAAGGTATCGATCACCGCGACTCCGTCGTCGCCGATCACGAACCCGGCGTTGCCGCCAGCCAGTCCTTCGTCGTTCACAATCGCGGCCCAAACTCCGTTGCCGAGGTTTTGCAGCCGAAAGTCCGGGACTACCCCATTCACTGGAAATGTCGACAATCCAACCAAGCCAAGGAGGAGCACCACAGCGGGCGCGCGCATCATCCCGCTAGGCTAGCATGCGCCGGTTTAGACTGGATCAATATGATTGAGACTGAGAAAGTCGACTGGAAGACTCATGGGGTGAAAGTGATCCCGCGGGACTCTCTCGACACGAACACCCCGCAGACGCCGGGAATGAATCGCGCCGCTGCGATCGACTACGCGCGCGTGGGAGCCCAAAAAATCTGGGCGGGTACCGTCAGCATCTTCGCCAATGCCAAGACCGGCGCTCATCATCACGGCGCGCTCGAAAGCGTCATCTACGTGGTGCGCGGCCGCGCCCGAATGCGCTGGGGTGATCGTCTCGAATATGTCGCTGAAGCGGCGCCTGGCGACTTTATCTATGTGCCGCCCTTCGTGCCGCACCAGGAGATCAACGCGTCCAGCGAGGAGACGCTGGAGTGTGTCCTGGTGCGCAGCGATAAAGAAGCGGTAGTAGTGAACCTGGACATTGAACCTGTTGAGGAGCCAAGCCCTGTCAGGTGGGTTGATCCGATCCACAGCCGACGCGAAGAATAATGAGGATGATGAGAGCATAAACTCCGTAGAACGGGCGCCCGGCGAGTCGGTCGAGCACGACGTGACCGAATGGGAGCTCTACCCACGAGTTTTCATGCTCTCGTGATGAGATTCTTCAGCGCGTCCGCGCCGAAGCCCAAACCCACGACCACCGCAACCGCCGCGGGCCACGTCAGGCTCGCGATCTGTGACCGCGCAGCCGCGAAGATGCCGAACATCGCCACCGTCATGATCATCAGCAAGCGCCCCGCCTCGAGCTTCGATTCCGGACCGAGCTTCCACCAGGGCCCACGCGCCGCATCGCCCGCGATCACCGTAAAGTCGAGTTCCAGCGGCTGCGTGAGAATCGGATCGCCCTTCAGATCCCGCATGGATACAGTGACCTTGAACTGCCCGCTCTGGCTGCAACTATGATAGGCGTCCCAGCCCCCGAGCTCCCTGGGCTGGCCGTCGCCGAACGTCCAGTCTCCACTCCATTCCTGGCAGGCGCTGGTATCCTGTAGCTCCTGGCGATCGAACCGAACCGAGAACCGCACCGGCGAACACACTTCCGCGCAATGTGGTTCGGCGACTATTCTTAAACCAATAGTGGGTTTCTTCGCTTCGTCTTTCAGCGCCGCTTCATAGAAATCCTGGTGCATTTGCAGCACGAATATCTTCGCGATACGAAGGGATTCGTAAGTATCGGGGCGAAGGTAACTGAACAGCCTTTCACGGGCTTCCGGTTTGCTCATCCGCTCATACGCAGTGACGCTCTGTGGTGAGTGCTCACCGGCCGGCTGAGCTCCTGACGCGGGAGCCAGCTTGTTTGAGATCAGCAGTTCCGCATAATCCAGCAGCACTTCGGCGCGGAGCGACGAGATATCCCGATACTGATACGAATCCGGGCTGAGGGCTTGGGTCAGCCTCTGAGACCAGCGATCCAGAGCTGCGGCAAATTCCGGAAACATACTCTTCAGATCCGGGATACTGTCCTTGATGCGGTTCTCGCGGGCGGTGATTTCTTTCGCCAGATCCGGAAGCTCGGTCGATTCCTGAAAGTTCCGAAGCATGTCCTGCGCAGCTTTCAATCCTATACTCATTTCCTGTAATTCCGCGTCATTGGTAAAGCCGGTCGCGATGGGGGCGAGCGCCATATTGCAGGAGTCCCTGATCGAATCGAGCATCGTGGGCGGGAGCCCGTTCTGGAGTTCCCTGTGGGTATCCCGAAGAACGATGGAAACGTCGTATGCGATATTCAGCCACTTCTCGTACATCGTTACACTCGCCTTAGTCTCCTCGAGCAGGGTGGTGTAAGCGGGAAACATCTTTGGCATGGAGACCAGTTGCCGGCTCATGCGGCGTACGTGCGAATCGAGCAGCGCCCGCCACTGCGAATCGATGTCGGGGCCGATCCCCGCGAGCTTGTCCGCCATGGCCTTCACTCTCTTGCGCAGCGCCAGAGCGCCCTGGGCGTTGGGGATGTAGCAATGCGCCAGAACAGACGCGATTCCGCCCGCCATAAGAAAAAGGAAGACAAAGACCGAATTCACGATCAACTGCATCCCGGGCGGGTAGAGTTGCATCCGCACGTTCAACGGAAGAACTTTGGGCCCTGTGTCGAATGACGGCTGTAACTCCAGTTGACCATTCAGGTTCTCGTCTTTCAACGTGCCGGAAGCCACGAAAAGCGTATCGGGAGATGCATCAGTCAGGTCCAAAAGCACGGTAGAGTTCGGGGGCAGGTCGATGGTATGCTGCGTCGAGGCGCGTGCGATGCCGTTCGCGATGAGCCGCCACTGGAACCGGTAAGCGGTTGAATCCGAATTCTTGAGCTGAAGGCTGGTCCGCGTCCAGGGCCAGTGTACGCCAAACCGCGTCACTCCGGAAAAGACGACCTCCGGCGTTGCACCGGCAGGCCCGTCGATCGTGATGTTGTACGTAGTTGGAATGCGCAGCGCCGTCAGGGTCGCCAGTGTATCGGCTCCGTTCAGGAGTGTCGCGGTTGCCGTGCCCGCCTGCGTCAGACCGGTGATGGTGAGCTTCACGGATACAGTCTGCGGCGCGCCCGCAGTCGCCGGGGCGGCCGTGACGGCTGGGGTGCATTCTGTATGCAACGCGAATTTGTGAGCGGGTTGCTGGCCCTCGGCCGGCAGCGTTTGGACGAACTGCGTCACCGAGAGAGACAGGGTATCGGCGACTGCCTTGCCGATAATCATAGTGGCAGTGGCGTTTCCGTTCTGGTCCGCCAAAATCAGGGGGTTTTCGATCACTGTCACAGCAGCGGCGGCAGACGCCTGAATGAGGAGACAGATGGAGGCGAGGGTGCGAATCATTCGGGTCACCTCATACTGGGGGGCTCATGCAAATGGTACAGCTTACCCCAATCTCCGGGGGCTGTCAATCGATTGGACATCGATGTTGGCGCCAACACGGTGGGTTGGCGACACGCGCGGTACTAATGGCTGCTGCTGGCCGAAAGCCACCTGACGCGGCGGCTCTTTGCAAGCATAATGCGGCGCATCGCGGCTCTCCCGATGCCAGCGGGGTAAAGCTGGCTGCTGGCAGGCGGGAAATCTGGCGAAAAGAAGGAAGGGTGTGCGAGAAGCCGGCGGAAATTCCTTCTCATCGTGAGAGCAGGTGGATTTAGAGGGGAGTCGGCTTTCGATCATCATGAGCAAGACCCGCCGCAAATCCGGCACTTGCTGTACTCGATCATCAACACCACCGTGCGGTACGCCCACAGCAACCAAGACACCAAGGCCCGCGCCGTGGCGAATGTCCTGACCAGTGACAGAAGTTACAGTGGTGCCAAGAAAGCGAAAAACAGGGACAAACAGCGTTGTGACAGCATCCACAACATGATGGAATCAGGTAAGATAGAAGACGGAGGAATGGCCGAGTGGTTGAAGGCGGCGGTCTTGAAAACCGTTAACGGGGTAACTCGTTCGGGGGTTCGAATCCCTCTTCCTCCGCCAGATATCAAAATGACTGCTGTAGGTGCTTGAGTCCCCATTGTTCGTGTGAGTTGCGTGGTTCGAAAGTCGTAATTGCAAAAAGGGTTCGCGGAACGACATCCGCAACTCCCCGCCTTCCAGGTCGAGACCTCTAGGACGAGCCGAAGGAGTTTTCGCTGTTCCGCCGCGGTTGCTGGAGGAACAGCTCAGCAGCTTTGGCCGTGAGCGCTACGAGGTCTACTGCTTGGCTTACGGGCGGTAGCGCGGCAGATTGAGGCTGGGCGAGCCCAACCCGCAAACGATCCTGTTGTTGGCGAATCTTTTCGGCGTACATAGAGCACATCCAGGCGGTCTTGGAGTCGTTTCACTTCAGCCTGATCGCGTCGCATAGTTTGCTCGCCAGCGGCACTCTCGCTCACGTCGCTGGCCACGAATTCCTCCTGCAACCACATGGATGGCCCATTCCTGTGGTCCCACAAGGCGAAGACAATCGAAGGATAAGTCAGCACACTCGCCTGTGCGCATGCCGGTGTGGCGGAGCAGCAGGAAAGCGTTACTGTTTCGGTCATCGCGTCGCAGCTGTTCCTGCTGAAGCAATCGGTCCTGGTCGGCAGTCAGTGGGCGAGGTAGATAATGCTCGCGGCGTGGTATGTCTTGTCGGAGGAGTAAGCGAGCCAGCGTGGGGAGGTCCTCGGTGCAGGCCAGTTCCTCCAACATGCAACGCAAATGGATAACTTGAGTGGCGCAAGTGATGATGGCCAAAGGCGGCTGGTGGGGGAGCGCAGGAAGCAGAACCAAGCCAGGAGGTGCGGATCGGCGTGATTGTTCGAGGGACCGCACTTGCGGATATTTGCCGCCGAGAAAATTAAGGAAGTTGCGAATGGCCAAATGGGATTTAATCGATGTACCCGGAACTTGGCGCTTCACGGTCCACGCGTCGGTGCGGGTTGGGGCATTGAAATGCCGCTCAGGTCGAGACCGACCGACCCGTCCGGGCAACCCGGCCCAGCGTGCGACACGATCCTGTTTCGTCCCTGATGCTTGGCTGCGTAAAGGGCGCCATCCGCCGCTCCCACTAACGCCTCGGGTGATGGAAAGAGATCCCCAATTGCCGATGCAATTCCCAGGCTGATCGTGAGACTCGCTCCCGCGGGCTGGTTGGAAGGCCGGATCCGCAATTTTTCCACTCCCAAACGGGCCGATTCCGCCAATTGCGCGGCCTGAAACGGATCGGTTCCCGGCAGGATCAGCGCAAATTCTTCACCTCCAAAGCGCGCAACAAGGTCCGTGGCCCTCCTTCCCGCATTTGCTAATTCCGAAGCAACGAGTTTCAGGCAGTCGTCTCCAACCTGGTGGCCCGCCGCGTCATTGAGGCGCTTGAAATGGTCGATATCCACCAGGATCAGCGACAGGTGAGTTCCCATTAGCCGCGCCCGGCGCCACTCGATTTCCAACGTTTGGTCGAACATTCGCCGATTCGCAATGCCGGTGAGCCCATCCAGGGTTGACAGCCGGGTCAAGTGCCGGTTGGCTTCCTGTAGTTGCGATGAAGCTTGTTCCAGGCTGCGATTGACTTGCTTCAATTCCATCGTCCTCCCGTCCACCAGACCAACCAGATCGCGTTCTCTTTGCCGCGCCGCGCGACCTCGCCATCGAAATGTCATGGCCAACATTCCCAGAGAAGCGGCCGCAAGAAGCGAAATAAACCACCATGATTGCCACCATGGCGGCCTGACGACGAACGAGAAGGTCGTCGGCTCTGTGCTCCACCTGCCCCATCCATCTCGGGCCTCGACCTCCAGGCGGTAAGCGTTCGGAGGCAATCCCGGGAATTGAAGTTCACGTTCCCGCGTCTCCCGCCATTCCGTGAATAGAGGCGTGAGCCTGTATCGGAAAGTCACCGCGCTCTCGCGCACAAACGTTAACGCCGAATAACTAGCGGCAAAAGCGTTAGCGTCGTACCCGACGGAGACGGTTTGTCGTGCGGGCTCCAAGCTGGTCTTTCCCAGGGTCAATTTCGTAAAGATGGCAACCGGGGGATCTTTCCAGGGAGCATCGTCACCGGGAGTAAAGTGGGCTAACCCCCCGCTGGTACCAATCCAGACCGTGCCGTCCGCGGACGCGGCGAAGCCATTCAAATCGCAGTCATCCCAGACGAGACCGTCGTGCTGGTCATAGTGACGCCACGTGGCGCCATCCCGGACGTCCACGCCCCGATTCGTTCCGGCCCAAAGTCTGTGCCCGGCATCAAATCCCAGAAAATAGGTGGTTCCTCTGGAATCATTCTGCGCGCCGGCGTCTCGGGTAATCGTAAACCCGCTACCACTCGGGCGGATTCGATCAATCTCGCTGGCGAACTGGTATCCGGCCCAGATGTCGCCATTATTGTCGGCCGCCAAACTGAGCACTTCGTTGTGGCTCAGACCATCCTTGGTCGTAAGGCTGCGCCATTGTCCTCCCGCCAGACGAGACAACCCTTTGTTGGTGCCAACCCAGATCTCTCCGTTTGCCGCCTCGATCACGGCGACACAAAAGACTGCAGATATCTCTTTGACCGGGTGGAAGCGTAGCGTCTTCAGGTCCGCCACAAAGAGGCCGGTCAAGGTCGCGGCCCAGATCCGGTTCTCGCGGTCGAGCCGTAGCGTGTAAGGACTATCGGCCGTCAGGCCACGACTGTTGCCGAACCACTCTACCCGTCCGGTTTGAATTTCAAAGCGCGCGGCACCATGGCCCTCGGTCCCCAACCAAAGCCTTCCCTGCCGGTCCGGACGGATGGAATGGACCGGGGTATCTCCAATGTTTGTTTGCCTTCGCCAGTTCCAGTTTCCACCAACTCTCCGGCCAAGAAACAGACCGGAGTCCGTACCGGCCCAAACCGCCCCGCCAGGCATTGGCAGCACCTCGTATACCAGATCACTGCCAAGGCCGCTATCGGAATTGAAGTGCTCCCACTGGCCATATCCGAGCCACCTGGCAAGGCCGTGGCCGGATAAGCCAAGCCAGAGGGATCCTTCGCGATCCTGCAGGATGGCATAAACGGGGCCCAGCAGACCGGATTGGCGGTCGATTTGTCTCCAGTGGTTGTCTTCCTGGATCACCAGACCCTCACCGACCGGGACCATCACTCTGCCCCCTTTATCAACGCTCAGGAGCCCTTTGGGGCCGAAACGCGACACCGGCAAGTCTGGTATCTCAAAAGCGGTCTTATCGCGTCGCAGGACGGCAATTTTTCCGCTCTTGCTCTGAACCCAGAGATCTCCGTTACCCGCTCTTATGATGCCCTTCCATTTAGACGGAGAAAGGCCAAGAGACTGGCCAAATATCCGGGTTTTCCCACCTTCCGCAACGCAGAGTTCGAGACCGCAGCCCCACCAGACGCTGTTTTTTTCCGCAAGAACGCCGTACGCGACCGGATCCCCGAGATGAGGCGGGGTTTGAAGTAACTCCAGATTTAGCTGGTTTGTCCTCCCACTCCTGGTCATCGCCAACAGGCCGCCGTCAGTGGCGATGTACGACCGCCCGTTGCCATCGGACCCGATTCCCGCACCAAAGCTAACTTTGGCCGCACCGGGCATGGGAACTTTTCGGAATTGGTTTGCGGTTAGTCTGTAAAGCCCGGCGTTACTACCTACCAAAAGACTCCCGTCCGGCGCTTCGCCGAACACAGCTGCATTGGAAGATGGTATTCCATCCTTCTCTCCATACGACTGAAAGCGTGCGCCGTCGTAACGGAAAATGCCGCTCTCTGTGCTGAGCCAAAGAAACCCTTTGGTATCCTGAAAAAGTGACCTGACAGCAAGGTTGGTCAATCCCTGGTCGACGCCATAGTATTGAAAACTATATTGCTGAGCTCCGGCCGTCGCCGCGCAGGCAAAGAAGGCCAGCATCGTTGTGGCGTGTCTTCGAAGGCCAGCGACCATTTGATCTCCGGGGGGTTCATCCGCTCGTGACGGCGTCCTCATGCAACGCTGCCGAGACCCGGGCGTTTTTTGGGAATCCTGTAGTGCCGGATGACGAATTTGCCACGTTGGCGACGGCAGCTGGCGCGATTGGCTATCGCTCGGATCTCTTGGAATCGCCACAGAAACCAAGAATGGGCTACTTTGAGAAACCGGTTTCGCCCCAATACAGGTCAAAGCACTTCGGGGACCAACAAGAAGAGATTCTTGGGCTTTGTTTAGGCTCAGAATCTTACCGCGTGAACGTAGTCTGGTGCTGTAAACCTCCGTGGACACTGAGGATCTGGGTGTATTCTACAGTTGACCGCCGGTTTCAGGTATGCGGATCGATCGCAATTCATTGGCTGTTCCAGTTCGTGTTGGGCTACTCGGGGTCGCCGAACGCGGCCAACTGCATCGGCTGGCGGCCCGGCGGGGCTTTTTTTCAATTCGCCGTAGACGGTTGCCGAAACCGTGGTGTGCAAAGGCTTCCATTACATCCGGCGCCACGCCGTGATTTTCGATCTCCCACTTGCCGTCCGTGCTGTAGAAGGCCAGGTTCGGTGTGCCCGTAAACCCCTGGTCGATCAAATCCGCGGGATTGGTGTAATGGCCCACCAGTACTCCCTACGTCCGCTTTACTGACTACGGGTCCGATGCCCGACTTGCGGAACAGCCAGGGCATGGCATCCCCGCCGGAGCCGGCCATTTCCTTCGCTGACCAAATCAGCGATGTCACGCTGGCCGCCGCTGGATTGGATCTCAAGTGCAACGTCCAGGTGGAGGTACCTGGAACGCATTCGGGTTCTGCGTGCCGTCCAATGCTTAATGAGACGGTGGGGCTGTTGGCGGCCGTGATGTTGTCGCTAATATTGAGTACGTTGCAGGCCACCAATGGGGACTTCTACGGGACAACGCAATATGGCGGGGCCAACGGCCGTCGCACGGTCTTCAAAATCACCTGTAACGAACACCTTTTGAAACGCACTATCCTTTAGGGCCGATGGCTAACCCCGATCGAAAAACGATAGGCGCAGCGTTGCGTATGACGCTCCTTGTTGTCTTGTCGCTTTCTTTCTCCCGCTTGAGCTTCGGCCAGGCGAACAGCATTGTGGGCACCGTAATTGATCCCTCGGAGGCCCCAATTTTCGGTTGCGGAATCACGGTAAAGGATCTTCAGGCCGGGGTCGTCAAAGAGACCGAAACAGACGCCACAGGTAACTACATCGTCAGTTATCTCCTTCCGGGTAGATACGAGGTGGCAGAGGAGGCGCCTAACTTTCGTCGGATCGTTCGGCCACCTCGCAAACGGGCTACATTCCGGCCATAGTGAACAGTGTATGAGAATCTGCAAAGCCGCCCTACTCAGGATCGTGGCCGCGAGCGTGATACTTTTTGTCGCCTACTCGGAGCTGTTGTGTATTCCAGAGTCATTTTTCTCATTTTCTGTGCGAGCCGATAATCTTGTCCTCCACTCAGACCAGCCGTTCTCAGGAGCCGCAGCCAAACGCGTCTTGGCGCTAACCCAAGCCAAGTTGGCGAGGTCTCCGCTTTATTCGATTGGTCAGGATCATCACATCTATATCTGCAACGCACGTTGGCGACAGGCGCTATTCTTCAATAAGAACTATGGGGTGGGTGGTGTAGCACCATATCCCTTAACGGCCAATGTCTTTCTCCGTGATGCATTGCTTGAGGACAACCGCGTGATCTCGCCTCGCGGGACTCCTGTTTTGGGAGACAGGACTTTAGACTATTTCATCGCTCATGAAATAACCCACCAGCTCACGGGTCATGAAATAGGACCCGTGCACTACCTCCAATTGCCACAATGGGTCCGCGAGGGATATGCCGACTATGTTGGCAAGGGCAGTTCGTTTAACTACGAAAAGGCCAGGCGCGCTTATCTCGCTGGAGTACCGGAAATGGATTGGAAGAAGTCTGGTCTGTACTGGCGTTTCAATTTGCAGGTGGCTTACCTATTGGACCATCGCCGTTGGAGTGTATCTCGGTTGCTGCAAGAGCCGCCATCGGAAGAAACTGTTGAGGCGGCAATTAGGGAAGAGAAACCATAGAATAGCAGCGGGACCCGCACCGGCCCCGGCGCACGATTGACTCCGTTCGGCTTGGCGGCGCCCGGCGCCCGGTGGCAACCATTATTGCTTTGCGGTGGCCGCCGTCGGCGCAACACGGGCGAATGTGGCGCGGCTGCGGTGGCTTTCCTCCTGGAGATCGGCGCACGCACGAGCGCATAGGTTTCCTACGGCCGTCCTCCACTGCCGCCGCTCATACGCGCTGTGTGCTGGTTCGGATTCTGAGATATTCCCGCTCTTGTACACGGCTGGCGCCGCGGACTCGGACCGGCGCAAGGTGCAGCCCAACCTTGCCTGCCCCCTGGCTTCACGCTAGGGTGTTATTCTGACGGGTGAAAGTGTACGTTAATGTGCTTCCGTACCGCGCTAGCAGTGGGATCTTTCGGATGCATGGGCTTCCTGGCTCTGCTGCACGCCCAAAGACCCTTTAAAGAATACCCGGCAATCGAGTACGAGGATTTCCCGCTTCCTCCCGATTGGAAGGATCAGCAGCACGAATGGGTCCGGGCGCGTCTTCGGTATCCCGATATCTTTGGTTATCCGGACCATTCGCGCCTTCGCCTGAGACCCAACCGCCCGTGGCCCGGTCAGTGGACCATGGATTACCCCCGATCCGACCGACACCTGCTCGCAGGTGTCCGCCGGCTGACGCGAATCGATACGCGTTCGGTGGAGCAGGTTGTGGATTTGGACGGCACCGACGACGTTTACAACTGGCCGATAATGTACGCGGTCGAGGTCGGCCATTGGCTGCTTCCCCAGGCGCAGGCCAACCAATTGAGGGAATATCTGCTCCGCGGCGGTTTCCTTATGGTCGACGATTTTCACGGATCAGAGTTGTATCCCGATTACGCGACCCGGGAGCCACTGAACGAGTGGGAAACTTTCGTCCACAGCGTCACGCGGGTCTTTCCCGACCGCCCCATCGAGGACATCCCCGACGACGACCCAATTTTTCACACGATCTATGACTTGCAGGACCGCTTTCAGGTTCCCGGCGCGCAAATCTTTGAGTCCGGCATCACCTACGAAAAAGGCCCCACCGGGAAAGTACCGCATTGGCGTTGCATTCGCGACGACAAGGGCCGGATCATGGTCGCCATCTGCCACAACATGGATTTGGGCGATGCCTGGGAGTGGTCGGATGATGCGAGATACGCGGAGAAGTGGGCGTCGCTCGCTTATCGCATCGCGATGAACTATTTTATTTACGATCTGACACATTAGAAACTTGGTGAAATAGGCGTCGACAGCAAGTCGAGCGTAATAGGGGTAGCGGGCGCGGTTCGCGAGTTTTTTACTCTAGCGTATTGAACGCAGTGTCAAGGGGACCGTTAGCAGCTCCACGGCTTTCCTTGATCCAGGTCCGGAATCGCTTGAGGTCATGCAGATAGTCTGGTGATTCTATACTTTGAAGAGGAATCATGACACACCCGTCTCGACGACAGTTTCTGGCGGCCAGCGCCGCCATTTCCAGTGCGGGTTTGACTTCTGCCACGGCTCCCCGCGCTGATGCAGCCCCTTCTGACGGCCAGACCGAGTTTCGTTATTGCCTCAATGCGGCTACGCTCCAAGGTTTCAAGCTCAGCTTGACCGACGTGATCGAGACGACGGCCAAGGCCGGGTACCAGGCCATCGAACCCTGGGTCAGCTTCATTCATGAGTATGCGACCGGAGGTGGTTCGTTGCCAGATTTAAAGAAACGCTTAGCGGATCTCGGCTTGACAGTCGAGAGCGCGATTGCCTTTCCGCGATGGCTTGTGGATGATCCAACTAGCAGGGCGCGTGGTTTGGAAGAAACCAGGCGCGATATGGATGTGGTGGCCCAAATCGGCGGTAAACGCATCGCCGCACCTCCAGCAGGGCCATCCAACGGAACGGTAATTGGCTTGAAGCGGATTGCGGAACGCTACCGCGCTGTCCTGGAGCTTGGTGACCGAATGGGCGTGGTACCCGAGTTGGAGTTCTGGGGAATGTCGCCTCACTTAAGCCGATTGTCTCAGGCCGCGTTTGTTGCCATTGAAACCGGTCACTCAAAGGCGTGCGTACTTCCGGACGTTTTTCATTTGTACAAAGGTGGCTCAGATTTTCAGGGACTGCGACTGCTCAGCGGTCAGGCTCTACAGGTGATTCACATGAACGACTATCCGGCCGAGCCTCCCCGAGAACTCATAACGGACGCCGACCGTGTCTATCCAGGTGATGGTGTCGCGCCGACAAAACAGATTCTGGCCGAATTGCATCGGGTCGCACCGGGCATAATCTTATCACTCGAACTATTTAATTCAACCTATTGGAAGGGAGATCCACTGGATACCGCCAGGACCGGGTTGGCCAGGATGAAAGCGGCGGTACGAGAAGCAGTTCGGCCGGAGTAAGAAAGAACTCACTCGTAATCGCCGCGATGCCCTTGGCCTACGTCTCAGAATAACATCATCACAGCCGCGACCTGAAATGTTACGGCCGCCACCGCCCCAATAGCACTCCTGGTATCGGAACACGGGAAGGTAATGACGAAAACGATCACCTTCATCGGGCCTTCGAAGTGACCGGATCGACATGTCGTACTGGAAAGGTATCGGACGGAATCAAAGGGATTGCGCTAGGCCGACAACTTGAGAGTCGAGGACTTGAAAAGCTCCGGTGGGGACAACAGCCATTTGACCAGTTCGTAGAAAAATGGAGCCTGATGTCCGCGCGGAGTTACTAGGAGCGGTACTTTGGGATATTTGTGGTTGAGGTAGGTCGCCGCTTCCCTGAGCTCATGATTGACCTGATCCAGCAACTGTTTCGCCTTGGCCGCGTGTCCGCCCAAATCCCACTCGTTGGCTCGCTGGGCCTCGGCAATTTTGTCCCAAGCCTGCCGGCTAAACTGTTGTGCGGCCGCCAAATTTGGATGCCGGCGGGCACTGATGTCAACCTCAGGCTCCCGCTGGGCCACGGCCACGGACCCAAGCAGGAGGAACGAACCCACAATACAACGGAAGAGTAGCGTTTTGGCAATGCGGACCTTCCTTATGCTCCAACTGCGGTCCACAAATGCGTCCGAGCCTGATCTGTCCTTCATGAAACCTCCTCGTGAATCTTTGGTAACCATTTGCCGCCACTCCGACCGGAATGATGCGTTCGTAGAGACAGTGAGCTTACGCGCCGTTTCGTTTCATTTTTTGCGCTGTACGCCTTGCGGTTCACTACGGTTGCCGTCACCGGACCCGTCGGCTCCTTTCATCCAACGAGATTCTGTCCATGGTGATGAGCGCTTCCCGGGGCCTATGCGGGGTGTCCTTCATCCCCAATCTGGCTCACGTTCTCACCGGCATCATAGCGCCACAGGATCTGCGCCCGCTGCACATCCCGGAAAGCGGCCGTCTTGGACTGGCGCAGCTGATCGAGATGCTTCTTCTCTTCATCGGTAGGAGCGAGTTTCGGGCGTGTGGAAGCCCGAGCCATGTGCGTAGCATATCACAAACAGGAATATATGGATATGTTTTATTGAAACGATATATCTCTCGGCCTGAGCCGCGCAGAAGGCAAGTCCATGCTCGGCGAGATCCAGACCCGGATGGTGACTGCCCAGATCGAGCGCCATGGACAGGCTCGTCGCTGCTGCGGTAGGCCTTCGCGACGTCAACAATCGCCTGCTCAATGTTGCTGCGCGTTGCCGGACGCCTCACAAACATTCTCGATGCGGCCAGTGACATGAACTTCGCCTGCTTCAACTGTGCATGTATGTCTGCTTTCACCACGAAGTCTTCCGGAAGCTTCAGGAGTGGTGCCCGGGGTGGGAATCGAACCCACACTCCCGTTGCCGGGAAAAGGATTTTAAGTCCTTTGCGTCTGCCGGTTTCGCCACCCGGGCACGGACCATCTGGATGACTTGCGCGGCGGCGCCGGCTGGCCACCGCCATTCCACATTGTAACGAAACAGCGCAGGGGAAACTATGACACTCGCTTGGCCGTATACTCGACCGTCTGCCCGAAGTCCGGAATCTCCACCTTGAATTTGATCTGGTCGCCGTCTACCTTGCCCGTGTAATTGGCCTTCCCTTCGTTTCCCTGTATCTTCACCGTAATGGTAAACGAGACATTATCGCCGTCGATCTTACCATTTTCGATCGTTGACTTACCAAACATGTTACTCTCGGTTTCGCCCGTGAGCTTGTTACCATCTACTTTGAAAACGAAGGTTCTCTCGACGGTTCCGTTGGGCGTTTCGGCGGTCCCTTTCCAGGTGCCGCTGATGTCGGCGGCCGACGCGATCGAAGCCCACAATGCCATTAAGAACAACAAACACTTCATAGGGGTAATCCTCTCCTTTGCCCGTGTCCGTCCATCTTGGGGCAGCTTATATTCTTCACCCTTTTTGCCTGCGGTTCAAGCCCATCGGTGGATTTGGGACCAGGCCACCCCGGTCCCCCGCCTTCGCCTCAGGATATAGTTGTTAGGTGACTTGGCAGGATCTCATCGGCGTCCAGGTAGCTGGACGGTACACCTTGCGCACCCTTCTCTACGCGGGGCGCCATCAAAGCGAATTTCTGGCCACGGCTTCCGATCCGGGCGAAACGCCGGTATCGATAGCGCTCGTCGAACCGGAGCCGGGGGAAGCCGAGCAGGAGCTCGCGGCCATCGCCAGGGCCAGGCAGCTGCGGCATCCCAATCTGTTGCAGATCCTGGATGCCGGAGAGTGCGTCCTCGAAGACGTTCCCATGCTCTTCATCGTCACCGAAGCCGCCCAGAGTACCCTGGCTGGGACGCTCGCGGCCGGCCCGGCGCCCGCGCCTGTGACACTCCTCGAAGATATTTTGACCGCGCTCGAATGGCTGCACGCGCAAGGTCTGGTATACCGGAATCTCGAACCGGAAACCATTGTCCGAGCCGACGGCCGCTGGAAACTCGCCGATCTGAGCCAACTTCATCCGGCCGGCGAATTTAGCCCAGTCGATCCCGCGCGGCGCACCGTGCCGCCGGAAGCCGCCGCGGGCTCCATCCTGCCGGCCTGGGACGTCTGGGCGCTGGGAGTGCTGCTCCGTGATGCTATCGCCGACCAGCGCGGACGACTGCCTGCCCCCTTCGACGCTATCGTGCGCGGTTGTCTCGAACCGGATCCTGGCCGGCGGCTCTCGTTGCCGGACATTCGGAAACTGCTGAAGCCGGCGCCCATTCTCGTTCCTGACGTCCAACCCGCTGCCGCGGCGCAAACTGATGAACCCGCGCCCGGCTATGTGCGCGCCCTGATCGCCCGGCCCGCGCTGCTCGCGACTGCCGCGGCCGTGGTGATCCTGGGCCTGCTGGCATATGCGCTTCTGCGCCGCGAGCCCAGCACCACGCAGCCACCCGCAGTTCCACCGGTGAGCAAGCCGGCCGCCGTACCGGTTCAGCCCTCAGTTCCGGCAGTAGCCCCCGCTAAGGTTCCGGCGAAGGCGCCCCCGCCGGCGTCAGCGCCAGCCAAACCCACGCCTTTCCCCCCGGCTCAGCACACTGGCCGGGCCGACTATTTTTCCGACAACCTCAAAGGCCACCCGACGGCCAGCGGCGAGACGTTCAGCAACCAGGCCATGACCGCGGCGACCCGGGACTTCCCCATCGGCACGCGCCTGCGCGTCACCAATCTCCAGAACGGGCGCCGCGTCATCGTACGCGTGAACGATCGCCGGCCGCATCGGCATGGCTTCATCATCAGCGTCACACGTAGCGCCGCCGACCAACTGGGCTTCGTGAAGGCCGGCTCGGCCCGCGTGAAACTCGACGTGGTCAAATAGGCGCGAGCCCGCTCTGCCGCGCCAGCTTTAGCGCTTCGATGGCCGCGCCGCGAGCGCCCGCCGTATCGCCGTTGGGCATTACATGAATTGGAACGTCCGCCTGCTCCTCCCGCTGCACGGGCATCGCCGCGCGAATCTCATCGAGAAACCAGCGTTGGAACTCTTCCCCGGTTTCGAGGGCGCCCCCTCCCACAATTAAAGCATCGGGATCGAACGTGTTCACCATCTCATCGAAGAACAGCCCTAGCGCATGGGCCTGCACCCGAAAGATCTCCTTGCACATCGGATCGCCGTTCTCCGCCAGACCGCGCACCTGTTTGGCGGCTTTGTGAAGATCGTCGAACCGGCCCAGCTCGTGGCCGGAATACTGTGGCAGGAAAAATGGAAGAAATGATTTCTCAATGGCGGTGAGCGAGCACAATGCCTCCAGGTCTCCCTCGCGGCCGCAGTTGCAATGCGGCCTCAGCCCGCCGATTCCGCGTATGCTCTGATACGGAATCAGCACATGGCCCAGCTCTCCGCCAAAACCCTTTCTGCCCTTCAGCACGTTGCCCTCAATGATCACGCCGCCGCCCAGCCCGGTGCCGATCACCGCCGAAATAGATGTGGCCCGGTTGCTGGCGCCGAAGATCGCAAAGTGTCCCCACAGCGCTCCCGCGTTCCCATCGTTCAGATATGTCACGGGCTTGTCCAGCTTCATGGCCAGATTCTCGCGGATATTGAATCCGCCCCACCTGGCATGCAGGAAGTTCGTGGAACCCTCCGCGCTGAGCACGCCCTCCGCGCTCGCTGGACCCGGCGTGTCGAGGCCGATCGCCGTCACGTCGGCCAGCGCCACACCGGCCCTCGCTACCGCCATCCCGAGGCCGTCTTCGATCTGCCGAAGGCAGACGTCGGGGCCCTCTTTCGATCGCGCCGGATACTCGCACAGCCCCTCGATGAGGAACTGCTCCTGCTGATTCACTAATGTATAATTGATGGCCGTCCCGCCAAGATCCACTCCGGCGACTACTTGCACCGCGCTTACCTCCGGTCCCCCTCTGCGATCAACCCAAAGCCAGAATAGCAGCATGCGGCACGGCGCCTGCTATACTCGCATCTTCCAAATGAAGCTGTTCCTGGGAGTGGATGGCGGCCAATCCCGCACCACCGCGCTGATCGGCGATGAAGGCGGCCGCGTGCTGGGAGCGGGCACCGGAGGTCCGTGCAATCATGCCGGCGCCGAGGAAGGCCGCCAGAAGCTGGCTCGCGCGGTGGGCGACTCCGTAGCCGCTGCCTGCGCGCACGCAGGACTGGTGGCCGGCGCCGCGCGGTTCGCCGCCGCATGCTTCGGTATGAGTGGAGGCCCGGCCGACAAGCTCGCCGTGCTCGAGCGAATCCTGGCAGTCGAAACACTGATAGTCACCACCGACGCCGTGACCGCGCTGGCCGGCGCGACCGCGGGTAAGCCGGGCATCGTCGTCATAGCAGGCACCGGGTCGATCGCTTTCGGCCGCAACGCCGGCGGACGCACGGCCCGCGCCGGAGGCTGGGGCTACATCTTCGGTGACGAGGGTGGGGCATTCGATATCGCCCGCCAGGCTCTGCGCGCCGCGCTCCGTTATGACGAGGGCTGGGGACCGCCGACCGCGCTGCACGGCGTGCTGCTCGAAGCGACGGGCGCTGTGGATGCCAACGACGCCCTGCACCACTTCTACTCCGATCCATGGCCGCGCCCGCGCGTCGCAGGTCTGGCTCCCCTGGTGGACGAAACCGCCATGGCCGGGGATGCCATTGCGAGAGAGATCCTGCACGGCGCCGCGCAGCAGCTTGCCACGTTGACCTCCTCCGTGCGCCGGCAGCTTTGGGAACTCGGCGAGCCGGCGCGCGTGGCCTGGATCGGCGGCGTGTTCCGCAGCCGCATGTTATTGGAGCGTTATCGTTATCTGGTGGAGCTGGAGGAGGGCAATCTGGCCGGTGCGCCGGAGCACGGCCCTGCGGTAGGGGCGCTGCTCGAAGCCTATCGCGCAGCTGGCCTTGCCCCGCGGTTGACCCATCTTCAAGACTTGAACGCGGAGCTGAAATGAACCAACTTGGTATCCACCCACGACCGGTCCCCGGATTTGCAGACATTGCCGTAAACCAGACATCCCCCGGCGAACACCATTGCCCCCGAGTCTGGCGATACAGATAAGGAATCCAGATAAACAGCGATGCGAGGATCAATCGTACGGCAAGCGGCACGCTATGGCCCGTCAGCCAATTCAGCAAGGTCTGTTCCGAATGTCCGGCGGAGTGTGGCTGCACATAGCCGGCACAAGAGTCGAAGGGCAGCGCGATCAGCGCGGCCAGGATCAAATAGCCACAGGCGAAGAGCGTGACCGTCCGGAACCAGCGGCGGCCGGAGATGGATTCGCACATCCGGCGTAGACGTGCCCCAAGGGCCTGTGAACAGAACGAGGAGCGGAATCGCCAGGGAAAGAAGCCGGAAGGCCAGGTTTTCCATGCGATGGTCCGCAGCCAGGCCGGGGATTGCAGTACGAATTCGGGCGCTTCAGTAGTCTCTATTGCTTCTCCGATGTCGCGATAGATCGTCGGGAATTGTGATTTAAGATTTTCTACCGTGCGGCAAAGGGCTTGCCGCGCACCATGGTATAGGCGGAGTCGAAGACGGTCAGGTCAGTGATATTCGCTACGCCGCCAACGGTGATCGCATCGGCGAGATATTGGACCTTGCTCTCAGTGTTGACGAACGCAGGCCACGGGGGAAGGCCCGCGCCCCATTCGAGCGCGGCGATCTGGTCCATCAGGCCGTAATTCCCGGAAGAGTGGTGCGGAGACTCGCGCGTCAGATCAGGAAGCGTAAGAAAGCCAAGCGGGCCAAGACGATGGGCGATGGTGACAACGATGACGCCTTTGTGGGCGAGGCGGTCACCCCAGTACAAGGGCATCGAGGTTATTGGCTGGCGTCCAGAGATTGAGGAAGAGGCAATCCTCACTCACTGTCGGCGGCGTCCGCCCGGCATGGACACACCCACTTGCATACAGGCCGGAGCAAAACGCGACCGCCATGCGCGTCGCCGCCCGCGCGGGCGGCGATTGAAACTTCATACGAGCACTAGTCTAGTCACCGAGGCGGCGTGAGTTTGAAACGCCGTTAGGACCGCAATCGCTCGCCGACGCGGAGTCCAGCTTAGCCGGGCTGTCTACCCAGAGATACGCTACAGCGCCGTCTGCGTCGGGGTGGTCGAGTCCTCCTCTTCGTCGGGGGGCTCGGTGAGGTGGTAGTAGTAGGTGACCGCTCCACAGGCTAGCGCCAGCGCCAGCGCCACGGAAATCCATTTCAAGGTGCGGGCATTCCACGTGCGCTTATTGGATACGGCGGCCGCCGTCGCTTTGACCGCGGCAAATGCGATTCCGACACCGAGGAACAGCTTCCAATACCACGCCATCATGTCGAGATGGCCTTGACCGCCCACCTGGCTCCAGACGGTGTAAGTGGCGATCAGAGCGATCAGGAATTCGATCGCGTAGAAGAGACGGCGCACGTTACTAGGGTATCCTGAAAGCGGATGCCCGCGCCTCTACTGTCTCTGACCGGCGCCGGCAAGTCGTTCGGCTCGGGAGCGCTGTTTTCCAATATCACCCTGCATATCGCGGAGGGCGAGCGGCTGGGGCTGATCGGCCCGAACGGCTCCGGCAAGTCCACGTTGCTGAAGATCATGGCTGGCCTGATGGAGGCGGATACCGGCTCGCGCACGGTGCGCAAGCTGACGCGCATCGGGTTTGTGCCGCAGGAACCCGAGTTCGCGCGGGGCACGACGGCCGGCCGGGTGCTGGCGGAGGCGCTGCCATCGCACGGCCTCGATGAGGCGCAACGTGCGGCGGCGGTGAGTGTCACGTTGGGCAAAGCCGGCTTCACGGATGGCGATGCGGCGGTCGAGTCGCTTTCCGGCGGTTGGAAGCGGCGCCTGTCGATCGCGCTCGAGCTGATCCGCAATCCCGACGTGCTGCTGCTCGACGAGCCCACCAACCATCTGGATCTCGAAGGCATCCTGTGGCTTGAGAAGCTGGTGAAAGCCGCGCCATTTGCCTGCGTGGTGGTGAGCCACGACCGCTACTTCCTCGAAAACGCGGCGACTGAAATGGCGGAGATCAGCCGCGCGTATCCGGAGGGCATCTTCCGCGCGGCTGGGGCGTACGCGGATTTCCTGGAGAAGCGCGAGGCGTTCCTCGAGACGCAGTCGCAGCAGCAGGCGGCGCTCGCCAACCGAGTGCGCCGGGAGGTGGAATGGCTGCGGCGCGGCCCGAAGGCGCGCACGGGGAAATCGCGGGCGCGGGTCGACGCGGCGCGGGAGCTGATCGGAGAGCTTGCCGAAGTGACCTCGCGCAACACCAAAGCCACCGCGCAGATCGACTTCACGGCGTCCGGGCGCAAGACCAGGAAGCTGATCCGCGCCGAGGGGATCTCGAAGCAATTGGGAGGGCGCCAGTTATTCGGCGATCTGAGCTTTTCGCTTGCTCCGGGGATGCGGCTCGGCCTCGCGGGACCGAACGGCAGCGGTAAGACCACGCTGTTGCGCCTGCTCAAAGGCGAGCTGCAGGCGGACGCCGGAACGATCGAGCGGGCCGACGGGCTGCGGGTGGTGTACTTCGATCAGGGGCGCGAACAGCTCGATCCCGAGGCGCCGCTGCGGGAAGGCCTGGGCGCGCACGGCGACAGCGTGATCTATCGCGACCGTGCCATACACATCGCCGGTTGGGCGAAGCGCTTCCTTTTCCAGCCGGATCAGCTCGATACGCCGGTGGGCCGGTTCTCGGGCGGCGAGCGGGCGCGCATCGTGATCGCCCGGCTGATGCTGCAGCCGGCCGACGTGCTGCTGCTCGACGAGCCCACCAACGATCTGGACATTCCCACGCTCGAAGTGCTCGAGGAGAGCCTCACGGACTTTCCGGGCGCGCTTGTGCTGGTGACGCACGACCGCTACATGCTCGATCGCGTATCGACCGTGGTGCTGGGCCTGGACGGGGAAGGCGGCTCCGAGGTGTTCGCGGACTACTCCCAGTGGGAGCAGGCCCGGGCGGTCAAGCCTGCGCGGGCCGGGAGAGAGGCGCCGCAAGCACGCACGGATGCGTCCGCGCCGAAGAGGAAACTGTCGTATCTGGAAGCCCGCGAGTGGGATCGGATGGAGCCGCAAATTCTGGAAGCCGAGCGTCAACTAGAGGAGCGTCGGGCGGGTTTGCAGGCGCCGGAAGTCGTTTCCGACCCGCTCGCGCTGCGGCAGCGCTATGAGGAGCTACAGGCGGCGGAAGCGGATGTCGAGCGGCTTTATGCGCGGTGGGTGGTGTTGGAAGGGAAGCTGCAGCCTTCCGTGAAAGTACCTTGAGAATTATGGACCTAGGCTTTCTCTGTCTCCGCTCACCGCAACGGAAGACAGCAGAAGTCGCCGCCGCAGCCCAAGGGTTTGCTGCCGGTGACACAGCAGACACAGGGTGCGCAAATTCTGAAGATCGCACTCTCCTCCACCTTCCACCACAGGCAGGATATGATCGGCATCCCAGAGAGTCTTGCGCGTGAGCTGCTTGAGCCCCCATCTGGCCAGAAGCTTTTGCCGGTGGGTCCCACGCGAGCGCCGCAGCTCCCCGTACGCCGAGCGCGTGTCGATCCGGCAGATCGCGCAAATGCCCTGGTCCCGCTGCAGAACCTGCTCGCGAAGATAACCGGGGTCGCTGCGGAGGCGCCATTCGTGGACACACCAATCCGAACAAAACGTGAAGCGTCGCGTTGGGACTTCCAGACCACACCAACGGCAGAGCGCCCGGCCGTTGTTCCCTTTCGGCAGAGCGGCGCGATCGGCGATGCCGCCAGGCATTGTCCGCGAGGTGCTCAAGAGCGCCACAACATATTCAGCATAAACTGTTTGAGGTGTCAGTGCGCGAGAAGGGTGTAAGATTGAAAACTAGGCTTCAAGATAGAAGTCCTGGTTGGCTTGGTCATGCTTGGCTCGGCGCTCTTCGGGGCGTCTGGCTATACGTTCGTGGCCATCCCCGGGGCGAATAACTGCATCCAAACCAATCTGATCAGCACCTTCCCTGAAGCAACGTTTACGGCCAATAATGAGCTGGCCACGCCATTCAACATCGCCACTGTCCCGGCGACCTGCGGATACACGGGCACGGGAGCCTGCAACTTCTACGACGCTTTTGGAATGAGCGGCAGCGGCCAGGCGCTAACCATAAACGTGTCGATCCCGCACGTCACGCAAGTGTTTACGCTGATGAATGCCTACGCTCCTCCGCCCGAAACGCAAATCGCCACTATTGAATTTGTAGGGAAGGGCGGCGCGACCAACGCGTTCGCGTTGGTGGCCGGCCAGGATATCCGCGACTTTTATCATGGATCCTTTGCCGATACGCTGAGCAACGGGATTTCCGGCGTCGACGCCGTGAACGCCTTCACTTGCCAGGATCCCAAGACTTGCCTGGGTGCGGGCGGGACTGGAGACGTCAATACGGGCTACACGGGCAATTACCGGATCGACGAGCAGGTATTCACTCTCAGTGTCGAGTTCGCTACCGAGGAACTGGTTCAGATAATCATTACGGACACTTATAACGGCGCGACCCCGATTATTCTTGGCATCACCACCAGGTCGAAATAAACCGCGCGAACACGTCTGCCAGCGGGATATGTGCGTTCTGTGGTAAATTCGCGCTCATGCGGATTCTCGTCACCTTCGTTCTCGTCGTATCCCTGGCATTCGGCGCAAGCCTCCCCACAACCGCTCCAGAGCAAGTGGGCTTCTCTCGCGATCGTCTTAACCGGATCAGCACTGTCATGCGTGAGCACATCGAAGCGGGGCGCCTGAACGGCGCTTCCGGGCTCGTCGCACGCAACGGCAAGGTCGTTTTCCGCGAGTGTTGGGGCGACTATAAGCCGGACACCATCGTGCGCATGTACTCGATGACCAAAGCCATCACCGGCGTCGCAGCGATGATTCTTTACGAAGAAGGCAAGTTCTCGCTCACCGATCCCGTGTCGAAGTACCTTCCGGAATTCACGAAGATGATCGTAGCCCACGAATCATTTGACGCCACGGGCAAGCGAACCTACTATACCGTACCCGCCGAGCGCCCGATCACAGTCCGCGACTTGTTCCGCCACACCACGGGTCTCGATTACGCGGGGCCGAAAGGGGAAAACGGGGAACCTGCGTATAAGGCTCTTGGCGTGGAGGGCGGAAACGGGTGGGTGTCCTTCGATCTGGCGGAAGCGGTGAAGCGGCTGGCGACTGCGCCGCTGAACCACCAGCCAGGAACCACGTTTCACTACGGCCTCTCGATCGACGTGCTCGGCCGGTTGGTTGAGGTCATCTCCGGAAAGCCGCTCGACCAATTCTTCGAAGAGCGAATATTCCGCCCTCTCGGAATGAAAGACACGGCGTTCTTCGTGCCGGAGGAAAAGTGGAACCGCCTGGCGGTACTTTACACGCCCAAGAAAGGTGGCGGCATCGAGAGATCCACGGCTCCGGCGCAAGAGAATTACAAGAAGAAGCCGACTCTCTTGCTGGGTGGCGCCGGTTCGGTGTCGACGCTCGACGACTACGCTCGGTTCGTCATGATGCTGGTCAATGACGGCGAACTGGACGGCGCGCGAATTCTCTCGCGCAAGTCGGTTGAGTTAATGCGGAGCGATCATCTAGGCGACCTCCCTCGGGCCGGATTGCTGAAAGAGGGCTATGGCTTCGGGCTGACGTTCGCCGTTAATTTGGGACCAGGCAAGTCGGCTACGGTTGGCTCGGAGGGCGAGTACGAGTGGGGTGGCGCCGCGGGAACCAGCTTTTGGATCGATCCGAAGGAGCACCTGATCGGCGTGTTCCTGATTAATGTGCTGCCGCCTACGGACATCGTAGCCCCCGACCAGTTCAAGCGAATGACCTACCAGGCGCTGGTGGACTGAAGCCAACTCTCAAGTAGATGCGGTCTGCCCTGCCTGGGCCGCGGGACCGAATACCCGATTGAAGCGCCTCCGGTTTGCGTGGGACTTGGCCAAGCCTGTGCTGACCACGATCAGCCATGACGTTATCACAGATAAGCGAGCTATCAACACGCGAGTCCGACTAACACGTTCAACGTGACGCGGCGGGGCAAATGCGACGACATGGTAATGCTGGCGTATGTCACGATACGAGGGTTCACGGTGGGATCGTAGATGTCTGGCTTGGGCACCCCCTCGCGCAGGTTGTCGAGCACCACGACCCGCTTCGATCCGCACCAATTAGTTCTCCCTAAGTAACGAAAGATGAGCTGCGCGGCCGCGTAGTCGCCCCACGAGCTTTTACTCTCTCGCAATCGCGCACGCACGGAAATGCGCGGGACGTTAAGATATAATGCCCCGATGGCGAATCCCCCTATTCAGCACATTTTTGTGCTCATGCTGGAAAACCGCTCGTTCGATCACTTATTGGGGTTTTCGGGTATTACGGGCGTGGATTCCGTCACCGGAGATCCGACATCTCTTAACGGGCTAACCGGCCGTGAAGCGAACACATATAACGGCCAGACCTACGCGGTGTCGAAGCCCGTACGAACTTCGATGGCCTTCGACCCCGGGCATGAATTTGAAAATGTGCTGGAACAACTTGCAGGACCGGGAACGCCGCCGCAGCTTCAAGCTGGAGGGGCCTATCCACCGATTCGTCTTTCGGGATTTGTGGCGTCGTTTGCCGGGTCGGGCGGCGCTGAGGAACCGGGCGAAATCATGAAATGCTTTGATCCGGCGGAGATACCCGTGCTTGCCACATTGGCGCGCGAGTTCGCTGTCTGCGACAACTGGTTTTCGTCGATACCGGGACCCACCTGGCCGAACCGTTTTTTCGTCGTGGCGGGCACTTCCGGCGGGCTCGACCATAGCCCCAGCAACAAAGAGATCGGAGAATGGGAGCTTCTCCGAGGATTCACGATCCAGAATGGAACTATTTTTGATCGCGACAATCTCAAGTCGCGCATCTACTGTGGCGGGATTCTTTGCATTGCCCAAACGCTGAGGAATATCGATTTCAGAGATGTTCACCCGTATGCGATGTTCGCCTCCGACATTTACTCGCGGAACGAACCATACGCGCAACAGTTCACCTTTATCGAACCTGACTACGGCGATTTCCTGGGCCCCTACACCGGTGGAACATCGCAGCATCCGCTCGACAGCATCACTGGTGGCGAGCGCCTGATCAAGGAGGTATATGAGACCATCCGCAATTCGCGTCTCTGGGAAAGTAGCATGCTAATCGTCACCTGGGACGAGCACGGCGGTTTCTACGATCATGTGATCCCGCCGGCCGCGCCACCGCCCAGCGACACAATCATGACGGCGGGTGCCAGCCGTTTCGGGTTCGATTTCGCCACTTACGGAGTACGCGTGCCGGCGGTTGTGATTTCGCCATATGTAGAGAAAAACCTCATCGATCACCGGCTTTACGATCACACCAGCGTGCTCGCAACTACGCGCGAATTGTTCGGCGGAGATCCCTTCACCGCACGCGATGCCAGTGCGAAAAGCCTGCTGCCGCTGTTGGCGCGGAGCGAGCCGCGCCAGGATGCGCCGAGGACTCTGCCCGAGCCCGTGGAGCAGCCGCTGGCTCCGAATCAGCAGATTCCCGATCCCGACGGTCCCGTGCATGGCGCGAATCTGCCGGGGTTTCTCGGTGCCGCGCTGCGCAGCCATCTCGTGCTGGCCGCCGATCACGAGCGCGATTCGATTTATGAGCTGGTCGCGGGAATTCAGACCCGGGCCGACGCCTGCCGGTACATTCGCGGAATCGAGCAGAAGATTGCCGCGCACCGCGGTCGGGTGCCGCGCGCGGACTCGTCAACTGGCTGAACCGCACGGTGGTCTGTGGAAGCATTTATGAGCGAAATTATCGAAAAGCTCGAAGAACTGATTCATCGTCGCGAAGCTGGTGCGCAGCCGGATGCGTCTGCCGAACCTTCGGCTCCGTCTGTGGAGGTATCGCCGGCGGCGCCGTCGGACCAGTCGCTTACGCCAAACCGTACGCTGCTGATCCATGGGTATTCGGCGACGGGCAAAGAGTTTGAGGCGTGGAGGGACGCGCTGGTAGCGGCGAAGATGGACGTCGCCACGATCGAGATCGGGAACTACATTTCTCTCAATAACGAGATTACGATCAAAGATCTCGGGGAAGCGTTCGACCGGGCACTGCGGTTGACGAAGTGGAGTGCGGGGTCGAAGGATGACGCCTGGACCTTTGATGCGATCGTGCATTCGACGGGAATGCTGGTGGTCCGGCAGTGGCTGACGAGCGATCCGTTTGGACCCGACAATCCGCGAAGCCGGGTGCGACGGCTGAAGCACTTGGTGGGGCTGGCGCCGGCGACATTTGGATCGCCGCAGGGAAAGCAGGGCAGAAGCTGGCTGGGTGCGCTGGTGAAAGGAAACCGCGACCTGGGGCCGGACTTTATGAATGCGGGCGATATGGTGCTGGACGGGTTGGAACTAGGGAGCCGGTATACTTGGGACCTTGCGCTCGAAGACATGCTTGGTCCGAAGCCGCTGTATGACCAGGGGCCGGAGACGCCATATGTCGCCGTGTTTATCGGGAACGTCGGGTACAGCGGGATTGCGGCGGTGGCTAACTCGCCGGGGTCGGACGGCACCGTTCGGTGGGCCGGGTGCGCGTTGAATACGCGGATGGTGGAGCTGGATTTTCTGCGGCAGCCGAGGCTGGTGGATGCCAGCGGACAACCAACTCGGCTAAAGATTTCGGACTGGGTTACGGGACGTCTGGGATGTCCGATCATCGCCCTCGAGGGGAAAAACCATGGGACTATCCTGTCGGCTCCGGACGATGGTGCTGTAGCGCTGGTGAGTGATTTTCTACGCAATGTGAAGACGGCCGATGGCTACCAGACGTGGCTGACGAACGCGCTGGCTTATGGACAGAATGCCCTGGCGAAGATGAACGGGATGAGCAAGTTGGATGGCACGGGCGGGGCGGGATGGCAGCAATTCGTCATGCATGTGAAGGACGATCATGGCGACGGCGTCAGCGACTACAACGTGCAGCTGTTCGTCGGGGACGATCTGGGGCAGTCCGACGATCCCACCTATCCGCGGGTGCCATTGATTGTGGACAGCTACAGCGACGACAGCAGCTATCGGTGTTTTTACGTGCGGCTTTCGGAAGACATGGTAAACGTAGGGACCAATGGGTATCCGAAAAAGGCCTGGATGGAGTTGATTGCTTCGAGTGGGACCTCGTACATCGAATATGAGGCATACAGCAACCTGAACCCCGACGACCGGACGGCGGTGGCGAAGAAGCTGAAGCCGGAGCTTGGAGAGATGAATGCTGTCAAGTTGGACGTCACGCAACTTGGGAGTGGCGCGAGGCTGTTTTATCCATATACGACTACGCTGATCGAGATCGTGCTGGAGCGCGAACCAACTCCCGTTGTTGACGTTAGTTCGCTGTTTAAGTTTTGGCAGAAGGGGGAACCGGCTTGATGGATTGCTGGGATCGGGAGTTGTTCGAGGCGTCGTTTGGGCTCAGTCCTGCCGATGGCTGGCGTCTGGCTGTTACCAAAACCGAAACCGCTGGGTGAAGTGGACTCATCCAAAGCCACGATTCAAGATCAGCACATCGCGTCGTTGATAGATCCCTTGATTCTGCCGGTGACAGCGAGGTGATCGGCCATCGCCGGCCGCGTCACGTTAGTGGTCGGTACCGTCACAGAGTGCCCGTCATCCACGGAGCGATTTCTGCGCGCAGGCGGCTACGGCAGACCACGCGCACTTACCGCTTCGTCTGGAATTCCGGCCCGCCGAACTGCCACACGAGGAGGCTCATCGCGTCTGTCAACTATACGCGGCCTTGCTCTTACGCCGGTTCCGCCGCCGTAACCGTTTAAGGCACCGGGCGTGCCGGTGAATGTTAGTATCTTGATAGTGAGCTTTCAAATTCGGAGCCCTCTTGGCGACTCCGATGAAGACAGAGAAATTGCATCCCTGCTGATCCAGGTGTTCGCCGGAGAGGGTTATACCGACAGACCAAACGCGGAAATGATGAGCGCACCCGATGAACTGTGTCACCGGGGGGATATCTTTCTGGCGAAGTCCGGGACTGGCGATCTTCTCGGAATGGCGATTTGCGTTTGTCCCACCAGCGCCGCATGTCAGGTGGCGGAAACGGACGAAGCTGAGCTACATTTGCTTGCGGTTTTACCAAAGGCACGCCGCCAAGGTGTGGCGGCCGCCCTTGTCGCAGCGTGCGAGCAACGGGCTTCTTTTCTCGGGTACTCCAAGATGGTTCTTTCCACGCAGCCCACGATGCTAGCGGCCCACCGTCTGTATGAGCGGGTTGGCTACCGGCGAAATGCGGAACGTGACTGGTCGAGAGCGCAATATGGAAAGAGCTACCTTGTTTACGAAAAGTTGCTTTCGTAAAGCAAGATTCGGTAGAGGGCTACTTGGAAAGTAGCCAAGCTTTGACTGCATTAAGATGATGAATACGGGAGCACCTGACGCGATGCGTTTCTGTTATGCAACGATCATTCTCTTTATACTGTTCCTGCCGGTGGCGGAAGCTCCGGCGCAAACGGTCGACACTCGGATTCTGAACCGCGCGGCCGAACTCCTGGCGGACGAATCGCATTGGAACCGCGCCGATACCCGCGAGTGTCCGCCGGACGCGCCGAAGATCAGCTTATATTGCGCGCTGCTCCAGGCAACCCGCGAAGTGATGGGCGAATCCGCGCATCGGACCACGGCGATGGAAGAAGTACGCCACGTGATCGAAGAAAGAGTAGGAGACAAATATGATCACCGTCTGATGGGATATAACAACGATCGCACCACCACGCTCGCCGACATCCATGCCGTGCTGAAAACGGCAGCGGAGCGCCTGGACCGCCGTCTTGCCGCGATTTCGCCGCGCTCGTTTGAGCGTAAGTTACCGCTCGAAGAGAAAGGGGAAACCTCGGCCAGCGTCAGCATCGGTGATCTGAACGGGGACGGATATCTCGATCTGGTTTTGGGAAAAGGGCGGCACTGGCCGCTGCTGGACCGCGTGCTGCTGAACGACGGAAAGGGCCACTTCACGGCTCACGACTTGGGAAACACGCCGGATCGCACGTATTCCGCCGCATTGGCCGATGTCAATCACGATGGCTATCTGGACGTCGTGATCAGCAATGACGAACCGGATCGCAAGCTCATCTATCTGAACGACGGCAAAGGCAACTTCCACGTCTCGGGAACGTTTGGCGATCCGGAGTGGCCGACGCGTTACGTGACTCTCGCCGATCTCAACGGAGACGGATATCCCGACATCATCGCGGCCAATCGCGGCAATCCGCCGCAACACCCGCAGTTGAGTTTCATCTGTTTGAACGACGGCAAGGGGCAATTCCCGTCTTGCACTCCGCTGGCCGGGACGGAATCGGCGACGATCATTGTCGCGGCGGATTTTGATGGTGACGGTGCGATTGACTTGTTTGTGCCGCATCGCGACGGCGGTCAAAGCGTGATCTTTTGGAACGACGGCAAGGGAGGGTTTCAGCAAAAGACACCGGTTGGACCGCCCAATGAGGCTGCGCGCGCCGCGGCTGCGGGCGATCTAAACGGCGACGGGCGCCCCGATCTCGTGGTGGGCGACGAACGGCAGGGGCTTTTCGTCTATCTCAACCGTGGGAAGCGGGACTTCAGCGACCCGATCATGCTGGTTGGCCGACAGCGGGTGCCGTACTCGGTTGCGATAGCGGACCTGAATCGCGACGGGAAGCCGGATCTCGTCGTTGGAAACTTGGGCGCGCGGGGTTCAGTGTTTTTCAACGACGGAACCGGCACGAATTTTCTGGAGATCCCCTGGGGCGATGGCAAAGGAGCGGTCTACGGTTTGGCGATCGGGGACCTGGACGGTGACGGATGGCCCGATATCGCCGCGGCGCGTAGCGATGCGCCGAACGCGGTGTGGTTCAGCACGAAGGAAAGGGCGAAGTAATAAGTACAGCTTTCGGTGCTCGCGGCTCCTCGAAAGAATTCCCGCCGCCCTTTACACGCCGCTGACTTTTCGAGCAAGCCTGCATGTGGCGGAAGCGCTGCGCCGAAGAAGAGCGCGCGATGCAAGATTATATAGTCGCCTGGACACAGAGCTCTGTGATTTAATCACGAAGCACGAGGCGACCGATTCCATGGGGCTTGCGCGCCAAAAGGACTGCCAAATATATTTAAGCCGGAACAGGGCGTATCAGGGGTCTCATAAAACGCACCGGATTTTAGGGCCTGTTATTACCTGATATTCTCGTAGTTGTCTGTGGCACGCTAGAATTCTGGAATGTGAGCCTGACTCAGCTTCGTGCCCGTGTCCTCAAGAATTGTAATTGCGATGATTCTTGAGCCCTGATCGTCCATACGCACGGGCGATCCGAATACGGAGAAATATTTATGGTCCGAGGGTCTCAGAAAGCGAACCGCCCAGGGGCGTCAAGGTCTTGCGGAGGGTAAGCTTGCGATGGCCTTTTCGAAGACGGCCGCCAACTGATCGTCAGATAACTCAGCCGCCAGGTCCTTATACAGAGGCAGGCGCTCGGCCGGATCCCGCGACGAGATGTTTCGCGCGTGGTGCGCCAGCGCGGATGCCACCGACAGGTGGTAGAGCAGTGTGGCAGCGGCGTTTTGGGCGGGGGCTTCGGCTGCCACGGCCAGACGCTTGGCAATGCTCTTAATCTCTACCAGAACCTCCACCGGGGTGTCCGCGGAACAGACCGCCCTCAGCAGTTCGCCTCCAGAGTGCTCGGTGCCGGTGGACATTTCCGTGAGCAGGTGCTCCAGCCGCTCCGTCTCGCCGATCTCCAGGAGCCAATCCCGCGTCGCTCTCACGTTAGTGGACGCTAACGCGAGCAACTCCTTGAGTTGCCGGTCCGTGCAACGGTCCAACACCGAAATTTCTATGTCTGACATGCTTTAGTCCTTAAGAGGCGAAAGTAACGCCTTAATCTCTTCGTCGATGGCTGCTTCCATTACCTGGGAACGCCATCGCCCGCTGCCGGCTGGAGCGGTAATCTCGTTGCGGAGCATGCGGCGCAAAACGAGGCGGAAATGGCGGGCAACCGTGTCGGCGCGCTCGCGGGCAGATTTCTGATTCATGCTGTAGCGCGCACCCAGTTCTTCCCAAGACGGCGCGAGTTCCGCCTCGCTGAGGTACCGCGCCTCGAACAGATTAAGATGTACCTGCTGATTTCGCTTGAGGCAGAGAGCGCGTACTCGATTCAGGGCCTCTGCCAACGTGACCTTCACCCATTCATGATGAAACGCGGCTTCGGCCGCGGGCAACCCGGGTAGCTCCATAAGGTCCCACCCTCCCGCGCTCGCCTGATCGGGATGCGTTTGCAGGCCTTGCGTGCGGTTATGGCGGTAGTAATCCCTCACCAAGTTTCTTAAAGATTCCCGCAAATAGTCTCGGAATGCGCCTTTCTCAGGGCGCGCACGCTCCAGTAGTCCTCCCGGCCCGCTGAGCCTGGTGAAGAACTCCTGGGCCAATTCCTGCGCCTGTTCGCCGTCCTGAACGAGGAGCAGAAGAAACTGCTGAACCGGCCGATAGTATCTATCCGCAAAATCTTCTCTCGCGCGGGCTCCTCGGTCACTCTGTTCGCGGGCCTTTGCCAGTAGCGTCCATGATGTTTCTGGGAACTGCTCGCACACCTATCCGGACCACCTCCGTAGAGCTACCCCAAAGCAGCATACCGCCGCCGGGAGCGTGGAAGCAAGCCTTGCGAGGCGGGTGCTCCGGATTCCGCTCATTGAGCTAAACTGACCATAGTCAGCGACCAAGGAGGCGCTTCGGCAGTGTCGCCTCAACAATCCGGAGCAAATGATCGGAGCGATCCAGAAGGTCCCGGCATCGATATCTCGGGATTATCTGTCGATCCGCGCGCCGATTCGCCGCAAGCGCTTATATGGCGGGCGCAGGAGTTGATCGGCCCCTATCAGTTGCTGCAGCCCATCGGGTCGGGCGGCATGGGCGAGGTGTGGCTGGCCGAGCAGACCCAGCCCGTGCGCCGCCGCGTCGCTCTGAAGCTCATCAAGGCCGGCATGGATACCGGCGAAGTCGTGGCGCGGTTCCAGTCCGAGCGGCAGGCGCTGGCGCTCATGGACCACCCCAGCATCGCCAAAGTCTTCGACGCCGGCTCCACACTGCAAGGTCGGCCGTACTTCGTGATGGAATACATCGCCGGTATTCCCATCACGACCTACTGCGACCAGCGTAAGATGACTCTGCGCCAGCGCCTGGAGCTATTCATTCAAGTCTGCGAAGGCGTACAGCATGCGCACCAAAAAGCCATCATTCATCGCGATCTGAAGCCATCCAACATTCTGGTGGGCGAAGTGGACGGCAAGCCCGTGCCGCGCATCATCGACTTCGGCATAGCCAAGGCCATTTCGCAGCATCTGACCGCCGAAACTCTGTTCACGCAGACGGGGGCGATTCTGGGGACGCCGGCCTACATGAGTCCTGAACAGGCCGGCTCGTCCGGAGCGGATGTGGACACGCGCACAGACGTGTACTCGCTGGGAGTGGTGCTGTACGAGTTGCTGGTCGGAGTGCGCCCGCTCGATTTCCACGAACTGGCATTCGACGAGATATTGCGGCGGTTGCGGGAGCAGGAAGCGCCTCGTCCCAGCACCAGGCTGCGCACTCTGGGAGGCAAGTCCTGGGCCACGGCTCAAGATCGCGGCGCCGATCCTCCCACCCTGGCGCGGCAATTGCGCGGCGATCTGGACGCGATCGCGCTCAAGGCTCTCGAAAAGGACCGGTCGCGCCGCTATGGTTCGCCATCGGATTTGGCGGCGGACATCGAGCGATACCTGAAGTACGAAGCAGTGCTCGCAGTCCCGCCTTCGGCTGCTTACCGCGCCCGCAAATTCGCGCGCCGCTATCGGGGAGTCCTGATCACCGTCAGTGCTTTCGTGCTGGTGCTGATCCTGGCAGCCGTCGTCAGCATCCGGCAGAGCGTACTGGCGACGAAGCAGCGTGACCGCGCTGATGCGGAAGCGGCGGTGGCCCAGGCGGTCAATGATTTCTTGCAAAACGATCTGCTGGCTCAAGCCAGCGCCGCTAACCAGTCGGGGGCGACGGCGAAACCCGATCCACACCTGGAGGTGCGCACGGCGCTAGATCGGGCAGCGGCGCGCATCGGGGGAAAGTTCAACCAGCAACCGGAGGTGGAGGCGGCCATTCGGGATACCATTGGGCAGACTTACGCGGAGCTTGGACTATATCCAGAGGCACGGACGCAATTGGAGCGGGCGCTGACCTTGCACCGCCGGGCGCTGGGGGCGGAGAATCCGAAGACCCTCCAAACCATGAGCCGATTTGGACGCATTCTCCATCTCCTGGGCAAGCTGGCGCAGGCCGAGGCGCTTCTCGGCCAGACCCTGCAGATCAGCCACCGTGTGTTAGGTCCCGAGCATCCCGACACGCTGGCTTCCATGAACAATCTGGCCAACGTTTACACGGCGCAGGGTAAATACCCTCAGGCCGAGTCACTCTACAGCCAGACCCTGGAAGCCCGGCGCCACAAGCTGGGGGCCGAGCATCCCGAAACGTTGGCTTCCATGAACAATCTTGCCAACCTCTATTACGCGCAGGGTAAGTACTCGCAAGCTGAGGTGCTTTACGCCAAGACCGTGGAGATCAAGCGGCGCGTGCTGGGAACGGAGCATCCCGACACGCTCACGTCCGTGAACAATCTGGCCGCCGTCTACAGAGGGCAGGGTAAATACGCGCAGGCCGAGGCGCTCCACAGCCAGACCCTGGAAATCAGACGCCGAGTGTTAGGCCCCGAGCACCCGGACACGCTGTATTCCATGAATAATCTGGCCAACATCTACGAGGCAGAGGGTAAGTACGCGGAGGCCGAGACACTCCACAGCCACACCTTGAAGATCAAGCGCCGCGTGTTAGGTTCCGAGCATCCCTCCACCCTGCTCTCCATGGAGAATCTGGCCTGCGCCTACTCCGATCAGAGCAAGTACGCGCAGGCCGAGGCCCTGTTCGGCCAAACGCTTGGGATCGAGCGGCGAGCGTTAAGTCCCGAGAGTCACTTCACTCTCAACACCCTTTCGGATATGGCATTTATGTACCAGCGAGAGCGCAAATACGCCTTGGCGGAGACCTATGCCGCAGAGGTACTGGCGGCGTGGCAGCACGCCTTGGGACCGGTGAGCGCGGTCAGGATGAAGGCTGCGACCGATGTGGCACTGGCTTACCTGTCGCGGGGGAAGTTTATCGAGAGCGAGCCTCTTGCGCGCGAGGCCGTGGAGTTCGAGCGACTGAAGCAGCCAGACGACTGGCAACGGTTCCGCGCCGAGAGCTTGCTGGGCGCTAGCTTGGCTGGGCAGAAGCAGTACACTGAAGCGGAACCGCTGCTGCTGGAAGGCTATCGCGGAATGCTGGCGCGAAAAGACCGCATTGCCGTCCCGGAGCGGTATCACCTGGACCGCGGCCGCGAATGGATTGTGCAGCTCTATCAAGCATGGGACAAGCCGGAGAAAGCCGCCCAGTGGAAGAAAAAGTGATATCGAGCACGAAGGTGGGCGTCGGTAGTTTCTCCGCAAGTCCTCCTGGGAAAGTTGATCTCTGAAAGCTCGGGCCATAAATTTTCTTCCCGTATTCTGAGTGTCCGTCCGTATGGAAGATCAGAAGGTATCGCCTACGGTCGGGCCGATATAGTGGGCGGCTCATCGCAAAGCCACATTTGCGGCCCGAACATAGGCCGCGGGAGCGCAGTGTGCGCCGGCCCGCATAGGAGTACACACCATGAAACGAATCGCGGAAGAAATTGCAACGATAAAGGAGATACTTGGTATGAAGCTGTCCGTGTTCACGATCGTGCTTCTAGGGGCCGCCGTTCTGGCCGGTGCGCAGGATGCGCCAAAGCCGGTCGGTTCTGGATCGAACGTGTCCGACGTGCAAGAGATGGTCAAAGGCGGCCTTTCGGAGGATTTGATCGTAGCCGCGTTACGCAAGGAAAACCATGCTTGTGAGTTGAGCGCGACGGAGATGGTCCAACTCAAAAAGGCAGGGGTCAGCGACAACATCATAAAGGTGATGCTGGATCCAAAAGCCTCGGTAGCTCCCGCAGCGCTTCCGCCCGCAGCGGTCCCCGTGAATGTCCAGGAAGTTCGTTTGGCCGGAGTAGCCCAGCCCTCGGGCGCTACACCGAGTCCGGGAATGTCGGAGGCGGTTATAGCCGCCAATTTGAACAATCCGGATGCGCCGCATGATTCAGGAATCTATCTGTACACTGAGGATGAAACTGGTCACCTAAAGGTGATGATTCCGCTCGAACGGGCTTCGACGCAAGGGACAAAAACCGGTGTTGTGCGGCATGTTTTGACTTATGGCATTGTCAAGGGCAAGACTAAGGCGGTCGTTCCAGGATCTAGGGCGACTATTCGGACGGACGATTTCAGGCCCGTATTCTTTTTCTATTTCGAGGATAAATCCGCGGCGCTAGGAAAGTCCCATGGCTTCGGCGCCCAGACCGTTTCGAATCCCAACCAGTTCAGCATCGTGAAATTTGAACAGAAAAAGGATACTCGCCAAGTGGTCGTAGCCACGATTGGTTTCGGCTCGTTTTCCAGCGGCAGTGAGTCGAAGGAGACACTCCCGTTCAAATCAGAACGAGTTCATCCGGGAGTTTACCGCGTTGTTCCGGTTGCGGATATGAAGCCTGGCGAGTACGCTTTCATTTCAGCTTCATCCAGCGGAGCGGCTGGGGCGGCTGACATCTTTGATTTTGCAGTCAAGCAAAACCAATAGGCGAGTTTCAGATCGTAAGCTTTTCTCCCGTATTTGGATTGGCTGTCCGTATGGGAAATCAGGGGGCTCCGTAATCCCGTCGAAGTGCCGGATCAGCAAGCATCGCTGACGCGCAGACAGGACCGATCCCATCAGTACAACGCCGGCTATCGCAGCAGGTCTTTAGACCGTTATGCGCAGCGTAACGAGGATTCTGTTCTCGTTACGCATTGGACATTAGGCGACTTTAAGACCGACGGCATCCATGAGCTTGTCGAGATCGTCAATGACGCGCTGATAGAGGCGGTCGAGTTGAGAGCGCTTTTGCTGTTGCAGTTTCTCGTCTCCG
>Ga0302324_100001597_pt1 | contig 54554 bp, 52 predicted proteins | sample Palsa_T0_1_FD_201949 | JGI IMG/M metagenome (GOLD analysis project Ga0302324, IMG submission 201949) | Peat permafrost microbial communities from Stordalen Mire near Abisko, Sweden - Palsa_T0_1 | ecosystem: Environmental > Terrestrial > Soil > Palsa > Peat permafrost | place: Sweden: Abisko...
GACCTGAAGCCCGGATCCGCGACCAAGCCGTTTTTCGGAGTGAAGCCAGCCATCGTCGACAATGAGGGGCGCATCTTGGAGGGCGCTTGCGAGGGTAATCTGGTGCTGCTGGATAGCTGGCCTGGACAAATGCGCACGGTGTATGGCGACCATCAGCGCTTCGTCGACACGTACTTCAAGACGTTTGCAGGAATGTATTTTACCGGTGATGGCGCGCGTCGCGATGAGGATGGCTATTACTGGATCACGGGTCGCGTGGACGATGTCATCAATGTCGCCGGTCACCGTTTGGGCACCGCAGAAATCGAAAGCGCCCTGGTCGCTCATCCTCAGGTGGCGGAGGCCGGCGTCGTGGGATTTCCGCACGACATCAAAGGCCAAGGCATCTACGTGTACGTCACTCTCATCGCCGGAGTCGAGCCGAGTGCACCGTTGCGTGCCGAGTTGCGTGCGTGGGTCCGTCAGGAAATTGGTCCGATTGCAACGCCGGACGTCATCCAATGGGCGCCTGGACTGCCGAAAACACGTTCCGGAAAGATCATGCGGAGAATTCTTCGCAAGATCGCCGCCGACGAGTCTGACCAGTTGGGAGATATGTCAACGCTTGCGGATCCGAGCGTCGTCGAGCAGCTCATCCAGGAGCATGCGCGCCAGCATGCTGCGTGAAGTCTCCGATCGTATCTTTGCCGCGCTTCAACAGCGAACCGGGGCGAGCGCGGCTTAGGAGCCAACAATCGGGTTACATGGGCCGCGCATAAAAAAGCTGCGGCAGAAGGGCTTGTTCATTAACTGGTAGGGGCGAACCATGATCCTAGACCGTGTGCCGGCTGGCCGAGATCTACCGAATGACTTCAACGTCATCGTCGAGATTCCGATGAATGGCGACCCCATTAAATATGAACTCGACAAGGAGACGGGCGCCATGTACGTGGATCGGTTCATGTCCACGGCCATGTTTTACCCTTGCAACTACGGCTATATCCCGCGAACCCTCGCCGCGGATGGCGACCCGTTGGATGTACTGGCCATAACGCCGGTGCCGCTGATTACTGGAGTGGTGGTGCGCTGCCGCGCCGTGGGTATGCTGAAAATGACCGACGAGGCCGGTGGCGACGAGAAGGTGGTCGCCGTACCGGTCGATGCACTGATCAGCATTTACCGGCATATTCAAAAGCCGGATGATTTGCCCGAACTTACCCTGAAGCGCATTTTACACTTCTTCGAGCACTATAAGGATCTGGAAGCCGGCAAGTGGACCAAGATCGAAGGATGGGTGGGGCCCGAGGAGGCCAAGAAAGAAATTCTCGCCGCGGTGGCGCGCCATGACCAGTACCGGGAGGCGAGGCCGTCCTTATTAACGGCGCGCTGACACGGGCGTGAAGCACTGTAGGAGTGATCATGAGCACTGCATCGAACGATCCGGCGCAACTTCTCGCAAGTTTGCTTAAGGGCGGTCAGTCGACATTCGCTAACCCTGCCGCGACAAACGACGCGGTTGCTGCAGGTTCGGATGCGACACCGCCCGTCGACCCGGTGAGCGTATTTATAGCGTTCACCCAACAAATGGCGCAAGTGCAGCAGCAGTTTGTCGATCAGATGACGGGGTTCTGGAATGGCACCAGCGGCGAATTGGCTGCGGCGCCGACGGCGGCAATGGACGGTGATAGGCGCCTTATCGCGGAGGCATGGCGCAACGACCCGTGCTTCGATCTGATGCGCCGCACCTATCTATCCTATGCGGAGTATCTGCAGGGGGCGGTCGAGAGCGCTCCCATGGACGACAAGACCAAAGCGCAGATGCGTTACGGGATGCGTCAGCTCATCGACGCAATGAGCCCGTCGAACTTTCTCATTACCAATCCCGAAGCGGTGCAGGTGGCAATCGAGAGCGGCGGGCAAAGCCTCATGCAGGGAATGAACCTATTTTTCGAGGATCTCGCCAAGGGACGCGTCTCGTCGACCGATGAGAAGGCCTACGAAGTGGGTAAAAATATTGCGACCAGCCCAGGCGCAGTCATCTTCGAAAACGAACTGATGCAGCTCATCCAATACGCGCCAGCCACCGAGACCGTGCGCGAGCGCCCGCTGCTCATGATCCCGCCCTGCATAAACAAGTACTATATCCTCGATTTGCAGCCAGACAACTCGATCGTTCGCTATATCGTTTCGCAGGGGCACACGGTATTCATGCTTTCGTGGCGCAACGTCGGACCGGAACAAGGCAATTTGAGGTGGGACGACTACCTCGAGCAGGGCGTGATCCGGGCGATCGACGTTGCGCTCGAGGTGAGCGGTGCGGACAAGGTCAATACACTGGGGTTCTGCATTGGCGGGACGCTGCTCGCATCGGCCGCCGCGGTGATGAGAAGTGAGGACACGGTCGCGAGCATGACGCTTCTGACCACGATGCTCGATTACACGGATACTGGGGAACTCGGCGCTCTAGTGACGGAACAGAGCATCACCGCCCGCGAAGCGGCAATCGGCGGCGGTGGCCTGATGCAAGGCAAGGAACTCGCCTTTACGTTCGCGTCGTTGCGGGCAAACGACCTCGTGTGGCAGTACGTGGTCAACAGTTATTTGAAAGGCAAGGCGCCGCCGGCCTTCGATCTGTTGTTTTGGAACGCGGACAGCACGAATCTCCCGGGCCCGATGTTCTGCTGGTACGTGCGCAATACGTATCTGGAGAACAATCTGCGTGTTCCGGGGGGGACAATTCAGTGTGGCGAAGCGGTCGACTTGTCGCTGCTGAACGTACCTACGTTCCTTTACGCATCGCGCGAAGACCACATCGTGCCGTGGCGCACAGCTTATGCATCGACGCAGCTGCTTTCCGGCGACACGACCTTTGTGCTCGGCGCCAGCGGTCATATTGCGGGCGTGATCAATCCCGCATCGAAGAACAGGCGCAACCATTGGGTGGCCGGCACGGCCGGACCCAATCCCGATCGCTGGCTCGAGACCGCGCGTGAAGTGCCGGGGAGTTGGTGGCCGGAGTGGAGCAACTGGCTTGGGAAGTATGCAGGCGCCGAGGTGTCGGCGCCCCAGACGCCGGGCAGCCTCAAACACCCACGCATCGAGGCGGCCCCCGGGCGTTACGTGAAGCAAAAGGGCTCAGAAACCGGATAAAATAGGCCAAATCCTACGGCTCATGCGAGGCGATCGGATGGACTTTCCGCTGATACGCCATCACAAAGTCCAGGATGAACCGACTGGCGTCTGGTCCGTCGGAGTCATTGAATTCATAGCTCATGTTGCCACCGCTCCAGGCGTGATCCAGTCCCTCAACCATAATCTTTCGAAGCACGAGCTCCCCCTGCCTCGTTGAGTCCTGCTGCCGGTAGGTGTAGCCCACGCTTTCTATCCGCCGTTCATCGCCCGCTAACAACGGGCCGGCGCCGGGATCGGCAAGCTCCTCAACACGCGCCTTTAGCTGCGCGATGATTTGATCCGCATTCACCGGATTGACGGTCATGTCCCGATCACCGTGGATCACAAGCGTCGGGACCGTGGCCGCGAATTCGCTGGCGTCACATACGAGTTGCCGCGCTCTTTCGATGGAACTGGGCGACGGTCCGTCCCGCATCAAGGCAAGCGCTTGTGCGGGCGAACCTGCGGCGCCGTACATCACGCCCGAATGGATAGCGCAGGCGGCGAACAATCGACTGTAGCGCACTGCCAACAGGCAAGCCATTGCACCACCGGCCGACATTCCCACAACATAGACGCGTCGAGGATCAATCGGCCGGCGCTGTGTGACTTGATCGATCAGATGTGCAATCAAGGCGGCCTCACCCTGCCCCGCGAGTGAGGTTGAATCGAACCAATTCCAACAGCGTAGCGGATTCGAGTGCTTGCTTTGTTCTGGGTACAGCACCGCGCAGCGGTATTCTTCTGCGAGCATGTTCATGCGCGTGCCCTCCGCAAAGCTCAGCGAATCTTGTTTGCATCCGTGCAGCATGACTATGAGTGGCATGCTGTCGCGACGCGAGGAACCCGTCGGTAGATAAAGACGATAGGCGAGCGCACCGCGTGTTCCCAACCAGCGTACAGTCGAGGCGCGCGGATCCTTGAATATTCCCACGAGAAATCGACTGCGACCCGTTTCGCCTGACCGCGCCGCAGGCGGCACCCACGCACCGAACTTCTTCCTTAAAAAACGGCGCAGCGATCTCAACATGGACTCATTCTCTCATTCTTTAGCGACCCGGTGCGGCTGTCGGGACGCCCTGACAACAGCTCCAGTCCCGACACGAATCCCGCTGATCCGCCGTTCCGATACCCCCTTGGTAGGCCCTGGGGCATGTTTTTACATGAACCTTACCACCGCCTCAAGTAGCATCGTCGTTCGACGGAGCAATTGGGACAGCGGGCGAGATCGCAGAGGATATTCCTCGACGATCTTTCTTACCAGGAGATCAACTATGGCATCCAAGCGGCGCATCCCGAGCGGAACTTCTCCCGTTAAAGGAACGAGAGACGACGCGCGGCGGAATGACAAGAGCCGCGGAAGCAGAGGGCCTGAACAGAAGAATGCTGCCGTGACTCGACCCCGCAGAATGGGTGTGGAGGGGTCAAAAATGCGCGCGCTCTTTCTGGATGCGACCGAGGCGATTTTGCGAGATGAAGGCTATGCGGGAATCTCTGCCCGACTGGTCTCAACGAGGGCAGGGCTGAAGGCTCAGCTTCTTTATTATTATTTCCAAACGATGGACGACGTTATCCTTGCGGTCATCCGGCGCATCAATGAGCGCCGTCTCAGGCGATTCGAGGACGCGATGGCGTCGTCCGATGCGCTGACAGCGCTGTGGAAGATGATCAGCGATCCTACCTTCGCAACCTTGTCAGCCGAAATGACTTCGATTGCCGCTCATCGCGAGACGATACGCACCGAGGTGGTCCGCTCCGCAGAGGCGTTTCGCGCGCTTCAAGTTCAGGAAGTCTCGCGTCTGCTCGCCCAACGTAACAAGGCAGACTACTCCGCCGCCGGCGTCGTCATGATCGGGTCCGCTCTGGCGCGAATCATTGTCCAAGAGTCATCACTCGGCCTGACCTACGGACACGATGAGGCGGTGAAAATTGTCGAGAGAGTGCTGAAGGAACTCACCGGCTCCGGCCAGCAGTCCTCATCATCGGGTGGGGAGTAGCCGTGGTTGACACCTGTCGATCGAAATGCTAATAAGGTGTTCAGCATCCAGGCGATCTGAAGGTGCCGCTGAAACAAGTGGTCCTCTGATTGGGCCGCCGATCAGCGTGAAGAGGCTTAACGAGGGGTTCCATTATGAGCGCAATCCGCATCGAGGAAATTAAGCCGGCCATCGGCGGTATCGTTCATGTTGCCAAGGCGGATTTGTCAAATGATGACGTCGTCAGCGCACTTCGCGAGGCGCTCGATAGCCGCGGGGTGCTCGTCTTCCCGCGTATAGATCTGACCAACGTCGAGCAGCTAGCGCTCACCGACAGAATTGGTAAGCGGCTCAACTACGTCAGCAAGGCCCCGGGGAGCGGCGCGACCGGGGAAGAAGACGTGTATACGATCACTTTAGACAAGAAAATCAACAACCAGCCCGAATATGTGTTGGGCACTTTCTTCTGGCACATCGATGGCGTGACGATCGATCAGCCGTTGCCCAAAGGGACCCTTCTCACTGCCCGCAAGCTCTCCTCAACCGGCGGACAGACCGAGTTCGCCAGCACGTATGCAGCTTACGAAAGTCTGCCCGAGGCGGAGAAGGAAGCGTACGCGCATCTGAAGGTCGTCCACAAAATGGAGGCTTCCATGCGACCTGTATTCGAGGCAATGTCCGAGGAGGATCTCGCTCGCTGGCGCGCTATGTCGAGCGTCATGACCCATCCGCTGGTATGGACGCACAAGTCGGGTCGCAGGTCGCTCGTGGTAGGCAGTCATGCCGACAGCGTTGTCGGCCTTCCAATTCCCCACGGCCGTTCGCTGCTGATACGCCTCCAAGAATGGGCCGCCCAACCTGCCTTCTCGTACCGCCACGAATGGCAGGAGGGCGATCTCGTCATCTGGGACAATTACGGTCTCATGCACCGCGTCGTTCCCTATGACGTGGATTCTGGGCGAATGATGCATCGGACGACCCTCAAGGGCGAGGAGCGCGTTGCGGCCTGATCGCGCAACAAAGGACTATGAAAGTCCTTGAGCACCGGTCAATCGTATGCTCGCGTCTGTCTCGTTAAAAACGACGGACCGACGACCCTGATTGTTTCCGGTGAATGAATCTATTGGGGATTGAACATGCTGGTTGAGCGCTCTGAACTGATAATTAAGGACGGCTTGGAAGACGACTTTGCTGCCACAATGAGCGAGCGTGGAGTCCCGCTCTTGAGCAGCGTGCCGGGGGTGAATACGGTCCAATTCGGCCGGGGAGTTGAAAACCCCGGAAAGTTCATGCTGCTGGTCGAGTGGACCGCGATGGACGCACACACAGCATTCAGGAGCAACCCTGTCTATCCCGAGTTCTCGCAGCTACTGAAGCCTTTCGTCAAGGCAGGCGCCATGGAGCACTTCTACATCGCCTGAGTCCGTGGAATTTGCAGCAACCTTCTTGACTCGCTGAAAATGGCTGCCAGCTAGATTATCAGCACGATTTTTCCAGCCCCGCCGTTTTGCACCAATGTGTGCGCAGCCGCTACGTCGCGCAAAGGCAGGCGCCGGCTGATCGGCAACGAAAACGCGCCGTCGCGAATGTCATCGGCAAATTCGCGGACCTTGGACGCATCTGGACGCGCAAACACCCGGGTCACTTCGACTGTAGGATTCGTCGGCGACGCCTCGGATGGGAACACGGATGCATAACCAAACCTGCCGCCGTTCCTGATCTTGCCAAAGAGCTTGGCGGCCGTCTCGCCGCCCACCGTGTCCGCCACACCATCGACCGCTTCGAGATTCGCGATGGCCGCATCATCATCGATAGCGACGGCATGGGAGACCGCCAACTCTGCCACCTCCGCCAACTGTCGTGCACGAACGCCCGCAATCACCCGTGCCCCCAGTTTCTTAGCCGTGTGAACTGCGGCGCGCCCGACACTCCCGAGCGCGCCACTGACGAGGACGGTCTGACCGCTTACCACGCGGGTCGCAAGCCGTACGAGTTGATCACCCGTCAACGACACAAGCGGAATAGCCGCAGCGTCGATCAAATCCAACCCGTCGGGTAAATGGGTCAGCAGCGCACCCTGCACCGACGCGAATTGGGCGTATGTCGCGTCGGCCATCCCCACTACGCGGTCTCCGGGTTTGAAGTGGCGAATGTTGCTACCGACGGCGCGCACGACACCGCTCACGTCCTTCCCGAGAATCGCGGGAAAATTCAAGGGAAAGTCCTTCTGACGGGCACCAGACCGGACTTTCCAGTCGATCGGATTGACGCTCGTGGCGGCCGCCTCGATGAGCACCATGTCCGCGCCAAGCGTGGGCTCCGGAACGTCGAGCTCGTACTTCAAGGTTTCTGGGCCGCCATATTCGTATATTCGAACAGCTTTCATCGTGTACTCCGTCCGTTGCTACGTTGCACCAGGGACATGTTGTCCTACAGGCGACCTGTGTCAGGCCGCCATGACCTGCTTGCCGAGCAGAGAGGATGCCGACGATGCCGACGTCGCCTGTTCTCAGCTAAGCGGCCGCTCGCGGATTGTCGAGATTGTGCCATGCATGCACGGTCTCTTTGACAAAATCCTCGTAGCTGCGAGGTTCGTGACCCAAGAGCTTCGTCAATGTCGCAACATCACCGTCATCGGCAGCAAATCCCCGCTCGAGATAACCTTGAAACATCATGCGAATATCGAACGCGGCCCAAGAGGGACCGTGTTCGCGCATCTGTGCCTCGAAGGAATCCAGGTTGTCTCCCGCATACTTAATCTCCTTGCCGAGCACCTTGCTCCAAATCGCCGCGGCTTTCGCACCGCTCAGAACGGTAGGGCCATTTACGTTATAGGTCTTACCAAAATGCTCGTCGGACATTAGGGAGATTGCGGCGGCTTCCGCGATGTCGCGAATATCGACTGCCGATATGCCCACCGGTCCGAGCGGATTGGGATATACCGACATCTTGGTGAGCAAGTCCTTAAAGGACGCATCGTTTTGGAAAAAATAGTTGGGTCGAATGATCGTAAATGGCGCGTCAAATCCTCGGATCGCGGTTTCGATCGCCAGCTTTGAGGCGAAGTGCGGAACATCCTTGAAATGCTCGACACGAAACACCGAGTGGTAGACAACGTGCGCAAGCTTGCGCTTTTTGGCGAGGTCATAGGCAATAAGTCCTTGGGTCAACTCATCCGGGGTGACGGCGTTCAAAAGATATAATTTGTCAACGCCCTCCAGCGCCTTCTCGATCGAGACAGGATCGAGCAAGTTACCGAGGACCATCTCGACGCCGGGTAGCGATGTCTCGTCGGGTTTACGCACCAAGACCCGCACTTCGGCATTCCGCTTCTTCAATTCCTTGACGACTTCGGAGCCGACGTGACCGGTGCCACCGATGACTAATATCTTCATTTGGGATTTTTCCTGGATTGGCTATGGATGACGACACGCCGACGAAACTTTGAATATCTGCCGGAGGACCCCCGCGATCGCACGAGGATAAAGACATCCGCCCAGGAGTTCGGTGCTGGAGCGAACATAAGGACGACATTGGATGGGCCCGCTGGCAGACAGTGCGCATAATCGCAACCCGCATCGGCGACTGCGGAAGGGCGAGTCGCGGAAGAATGCGGATGCATCGCGGAATCACGCGCATCGGCGGCCGTTTCGATAGACAATATCGCCAGGAATGCCCATGAACCTGCCGACGCCAACGAGCAATTCCCAAGAAAAGGCCCGCGTGCCAACGCGCATCGTCGGACTGGGCGCCTCCGCGGGCGGCCTTGAGCCGCTGGAACAGTTCCTCGCTCATGTGCTGGTGCCGAGCGGGCTTGCATATATTGTCGTGCAGCATCTGGACCCGACGCACAAAGCGATGTTGACCGAACTGCTGCAACGGGCGACGTCCATGCCCGTTCGCGAGGTGACGGCGTCCTTGCGGGTGGAACCCGACGCCGTCTACGTGATTCCTCCCAACAGCGAACTCACGGTGAAGGGCGGATTTCTGCGCCTCGCCGCGCCGCGCGAGCCGCGCGGGATGCGCCTGCCCATCGACGTGCTCTTCTGCTCCCTCGCCGGGGATCAGGGGGCCCGCGCTATCGGGGTCGTCTTATCGGGCATGGGGTCGGACGGGACGCTCGGTCTGCAGGCGATCAAAACGCAAGGCGGATTGACACTTGCGCAGGAGCCGCGTTCGGCACAGTTCGATTCCATGCCGAAGAGCGCTATCGCGGCCGGAGCGGCGGATGTTGTTGGGCTCGCTTCCGATCTGCCGGAACGCATTCTGCTCGTCATAGGCGCGCAACCTAGCGCAGCCGCTGCCGCGCACGGCGCCGAGCACGCCGCGGCCGGAGCGGTGGATTCCATCCTTGATTTACTGCGTGCGCGCAGCAAGCACGATCTGACGCTGTATAAGCCGAGCACGCTGCGGCGTCGCATCGAGAGGCGCATGGCCATACACGGTGTCAAGGGGATGGCAGAATACGTAGTTTTCTTGCTTGCGAACCCCTCCGAACTCGATCTGCTCTTCAAGGAGATGCTGATCGGGGTGACAAATTTTTTCCGGGATCCTGAAGCTTGGGAAGAACTCAATTCTTTCGTGCTCCCAGAACTGTTCGCTCGCGCCGGGCCCGACAGGCGGTTTCGTGCCTGGGTTGCCGGGTGCTCCACTGGTGAGGAGGCCTTCTCACTTGCGATGGCCTTCACGGAGACCCGAGAGCGGTTGGCCGACCCGGCCGCATCCACGTTGCAGATCTTTGCCACGGATCTCAACGCGGATGCGATTGCATTTGCCCGGCGAGGACGCTACCCCGCCTCGATAGCTGCGGATGTCTCGGCGGAGCGCCTGACCCGCTTTTTCCGTACGCAGGGTGACGGCTACCTCATTGACCCGCGTATCCGCGACATGGTGCTGTTCGCCCAGCACGATTTGATCATGGACCCGCCGTTTACCAGGCTCGATCTGCTCCTCTGTCGCAATGTCTTGATTTACTTCAACGCCATGCTGCAAAAACGCCTGTTGCCTCTATTTCACTACAGCCTTCTCCCAGGCGGCGTTCTGATGCTCGGCGGATCGGAGACCGTGGGAACGGCGCAGAGTCTGTTTCCCCCTCTGTCGTCGAAATCGAGACTTTACCGGCGCAGCCCCGATGCGGCTACGTTTGGTGCCGTGGATTTCCCTGTCTATCGACGAAATTCAGCGCGCACGCCTGCGCCGGAGTCGCCCATGTCACTGCGGACACCCCCTACCACGAACGTGCAGGTGCTGGCGGATCAGCTGCTGCTGCAGAAGTTCTCCCCTGCGGCCGTCCTGGTAAACGAACTAGGCGACATCCTCTACATCAGCGGACACACGGGACACTATCTCGAACCTGCGGCCGGTAAGGCCAACTGGAATATCCATGTTATGGCCCGTCCCGCCATACGAACACAGCTCGCTGTCGCACTGCGGCGGGCCGTCAAGGAGCGCACGGCGGTCGAGGTGCACGGCCTTCGCATGGACGGTAATGCGACACACCAACTCGAAATCACGGTCGAGGCCATCGACGAGCCGAAGGCGCTCGGGGGCATGGTGATGGTCGTATTCCGGGAGGTCGCGGCTCCGCTCGCCGAGAAGTCGCGGCGCAAGAAGTACGCCGGCGCGATCGACCCTGCAATCGCCGTCCAGCTCATGCGTTCTCAGGAGGAACTCAAGGCACTGCGTGAGGCGATGCTCGGCTCGGAAGAGGAACGGCGGGCGGCCATCGAGGAGCTGCAATCGACGAACGAGGAGTTGCAGTCAGCGAACGAGGAACTCATGACTTCGAAAGAGGAGGCCCAGTCGATGAACGAGGAGTTGCAGACGATTAACGTCGAACTGCAATCCAAGCTCGACGATCTTGCACTCGCTCAGGGCGACATGCAGAACCTGCTCAACAGCACCGACATCGCCACGCTCTTCCTGGACAAGGATCTTAACGTACGACGCTTCACCGAGCAGATCAAACGGATCATCAATCTGCGGGATGCCGATATCGGGCGCCCACTCAGTGATCTCACCACGACGTTAAATTATCCCGAACTCGACGCCGACGCGAAGGACACCTTGCGCACCCTCGCGTTCAGCGAGAAGGAGATTTCGACAAGCGATGCGCATTGGTTCAAGGTGCGCATCATGCCGTACCGCACGGTAGCCAACGTCATTCAGGGCGCAGTGATCACCTTCGTCGACATCACCGCGGCGAAGCAACTCGAGTCACGACTTCGCAAAGCATAAAGGAGTAAACTAAAGATGATCGAAAGGTGTCGGTATCGCACGATCAACGAGGTGTCATGATGACGACAAATGCCCGCAACACGAACGACAGGGCTGTCCTTCGTTCCCGCGCAGTCACGCACTTGAATGGACCCGGCGCGCAAACGGACGCTTCGGCCGCTCTTGGCGTGCTCTACGAGCTCGCCTCCTCGCCGTCGACCGCCCCCGACGCGCTCGCCTTGCTCCATGAACTGCAGGTCCATCAAGTGGAAGTAGATCTCCAAGACGAGGAGCTGCGCCGCTCACGCGTTGAGCTCGAGAAGTCGCTCAATCGACAGGTTCAACTCTACGACTACGCCCCGCTTGGCTATCTAACGGTGGATTACAACGCGGTGCTGCGCGAACTGAATCGGACGGGGGCGTCCCTGCTCGGGTTCGAACGCGATTTTCTGCGCGGCCGTTCGCTGGACAGCTTCCTGACTCCGGAGGGCGTGTCGACATTGCGCGCGATGCTCCGGCGCCTCACCGAGGGGGCCCCCACTGTATTCGCCGAGCTCCACCTGCGGGCGGGGCAGCACGGGGAGACTCGCAGCACGCACGCCTCGGCCTGCCTGGATCCGGCGGGTGAAGGATTCCTGATCGGATTGATCGGGGCCTTTGGAACGGAGTCGATTCCTGTTGCCTAATGGCTGATATCCACAAACACCCCGGGAATCACCTTCTCGGAAACATTTCCTCCGACGAGTGGGGGCGGCTTTTGCCCTACCTCGAGTACATCAACATGCCGCTCGGCACCGTGCTCTACGAGTCCGGCGATGTATTGCACCATGTTTACTTTCCAGTCGATTGCGTCGTCTCGCTTCTGTATGTGTTTACGGACGGTTCCTCTGCGGAAATTGCCATCGTGGGCAACGACGGGCTGATCGGCATCGCGCTTTTCATGGGGGGAGAGACGACCCCCAGCCGTGCAATCGTGCAGAGCGCGGGACACGCCTATCGCCTGCTGGGGCGAAGGATCATGGACGAGTTTCATCGCAATGGCACGCTCCATGAGCTGTTTCTGCGGTACGTCCAGGCCCTGATCACCCAGATGGCACAGACGGCCGTATGCAATCGCCATCACTCGGTCGACCAGCAGCTCTGCCGCTGGCTATTGATGTCGCTCGACCTTTTATCGTCGAACCACTTGGATATGACCCAGGCACTGATCGCCAACATGCTGGGTGTGCGGCGTGAGGGCGTCACCGAGGCCGCGGGCAAGTTGCAGCGGCTCGGCGTCATCAACTACCAGCGCGGACATATCACGGTGCTTGACCGTCCGAAACTGGAGGCTCTCTGCTGCGAATGCTATGAAGTCGTCAAAAAGGAAATGGATCGTTTATTGCCCTACTCGCCGCGCCAGCAGCGCAGATTCGATGCTTCATCGGACCTCGACAAGGGTAACGGCTAGCGACTAGACCGTCGTGACGGCCTAGGACCCGTGCCCCAAGGGGTGACTCGCCGCGCCCCGAATCGAGACGGTCTCGCACTGAGCGATCATTGGAAGATCTCTCGGTCTACGGCATCTTCTACACCCGGCGAACGAGCCAGACGACGAGAGCGATGAGAATGATGGTTCCGAGAAGGCCGCCGCCAATATACATGGAAATCTCCTTTCAGTGACGTTGGATGTTGATTGAAGCATGAGCTGCTATCCGGTGTCGGGGCGCTACCGCACACAGCGCTTGGCGCTGGATGGGCCAATCAGCGCGTGCCTTCGCATTGGGATATTTTCCTGCGATACCGGTGGCCTTAATTATTGATCATATAAGCTCGGTAACGCACGGACGAACCTGTTTCGAATGGCGATCATCAGTAGATCGTAATTGTAGTTGAATCGGCTGTAGGGGACCGTCCGTGACAAACACAAAGCGCATTGCGAACAGCATCTTTTTATTGGGACTGATCGGTCTTGTCGTAGGCTGTATGCTTGGGCCACGCGAAGGCTACTATGATGGCGATCACCATCGCTATTACCACGAAAATGGATGGCACGATTGCGCTGACCGCGATGAGCACTGCCGCTGATCGGATTTGAAGGAATGTAGCCTAGGGACTGAGAGGCCGCCAGAATTATAGTCCCGGATGCCGGCAAGACGCGGGCCGATGAGCTAAAGAAGGAACCTCCTGATGGCAAACGATATGCAAATTCGCCACGACGTGATGGCTGCGCTCGATCGGGAACCCAATGTCATTGCCGGTACCATCGGCGTCGAGGTACATCACGGAGTCGTGAAACTCGCGGGCCGCGTTAGTGACGATGCGATCAAGACGGATGCGGAGCGCGCTGCCGTGCGCGTTGACGATGTCAGAGCCGTCGTCATGGATGTTGGCGTCGCTGACGCAGGAGCGGTCGTGCCGCTGATTATTGTGTAGGCATATTCTCCACAGCACCTGTGCAACTCGAGAACGCAAGAGTCCCACCTCTTTGATCGAGGAAGGATTGAGGCTGCAGTTACGCCTCGCGGGCCTCGCCAAACGGTCGCCTCGGGTCGCGCTGGCGGTTTACAGGGCATCCGCAATATAGGCCGGCGCTTAGTTGGTTGGAGCAGGCGGGATTCTTGCGAAAATATTCTCGAATCGCCGCTTGCGCGCGAAACGGCCCTGCACCTAGAGCCGACTCATCAAAGAGCGCGTCAAGCCAAAGAGATCGATCAATCGGTCGAGCCGCTTGGTGTCGACATATAGTGCATTTCGATTCGTTGGATCTTGAATGGCGAGTCTCCCGCCGAATATCGTCCTCAATGTTCAGCAGGCTGCGCCTTACCCTGCGATGCATCGCGGATGATCGGTTAATGTATGATGATCTTCGACAGCGCGTGGGGGACAGAGTAGGGCTCATGAAGAAGACCGTTTTTGCGGGATGGTGGCAGGTCGCCATCGGCATGCTCACGCAGGCTGCTGCTCCGGGCACCATCGTTACCTGCTTCAGCGTCATTGCCGCGCCGCTGGCGAAGGAGTTCGGGGCGAGCCGTGGGAAACTTGGACTGGTCATGACGCTAACCTATCTGATCGGCGGTCTGATCAACCCAATACTGGGTACGGCGATGGACCGCTTCTCGATCCGGAAGATCATGCTTGGCGGGGGCGCTGCGCTGGCGGCAGGCTATCTGGCTCTGTCATTCGCGACCTCCATGACGGGCGTGTTTGTGGCTTTCGGGCTATTGTTGTCACTCGCCAACACGGCGCTGGGACCACTGTCGTATTCGACGTTGCTTCCTCGCTGGTTCGTCGCAAGGCGTGCCCGAGCGTTCGGGCTAACGGTCGCAGGCTATGCGATCGGCGGCCTCTTCTTGCCACCCCTGTGCGCATTCATGATCGACTCGTACGGTTGGCGCGACGTCGTGCGCTTGTACGCCGCTTTCGTCATCCTGGTATTGATCCCACTGATTGCCTGGCTGGTGATCGACAGGCCTTCCGATGTGGGTCTTTATCCAGACGGCGACGTTGAGCCGAGTGGTGCGAGGACCAGCGCCGCCGCCGAGGCGTCGCAGTCGACTGGCGCACTGCTACGAGACAGGAATTTTTGGGTGATCACCATTTGCATCTGCCTAGTCCTCCTTGGATCGGCCGGACTCTTGAGCAATATGGTGCCGTTTGCTCTTTCGAGAGGCTTCGCGGCGAAGCAGGGGGCCTTGTTCCTCACCTGCTTCTCCGCTGGCAGTCTCACCAGCAAGGTGCTGTACACGTTCTTCGGCGATCGACTCAATCCTCGCGCCGGCCTGGCCACGGGACTTCTCTTCTTCACGGTGTCGAGCGGTTGTTTTCTGCGCGGCTATACCTATCCAGTGCTGCTGACCGCGAGTTTTCTTTTCGGCATGGGGGTGGGCACCTCCCTGCCGCTATGGAGCTACTTGACTGCGCGAGTATTCGGAACGGCCAATGTCGGTCGAGTCTTCGGGCTTATGAATGTCGTCACGATGCCGTTTTTACTCCTCGCGCCGCCGTTGATGGGCGCGATTTTCGACCGCACGGGTGCTTATGACGATGGCTTCATCCTGTACATCTGTCTCGGGGTCGCCGCGTTGTTGATGGTGCCCAGGCTTCGTGTCGTTGCGACGCCTCAATGGGCTCCGGGCGCGAAGATCAAGCCGTGCACTGCGCGCGCGGTGCGCCACTGATGGGTAGTTAACCGATGAGACGTGGTGTGAAGTCGACCAAGCGGCTCAGAAGGGACCCTGCTGAGGCCAAACTTCTCATTCTGAAAACTGCGGAGAAGATCATGCTGGAGGAGGGCTATGCCGCCGTCACTGTACGACGGGTTGCCAAGAGCGCCGGTGTGTCTTCAACGTTGCTGCATTACTACTACGCCACGGCGGATGAGCTTTTAGTTGCCATCTATCGACATGCATCGGAAAAAGATTTAGCAAGCCTCAAAAGCGCGCTCGAGGCCGATGACCCAGTTTCCGCTCTTTGGACGTACCAGACAGACTCGACGAGAACCGCCTTGGGTGTCGAATTCCTGGCATTGGCCAACCACCGCAAAAGCATCAGGATGGAAATCGTTCAATTCGCGGAAAATGCGCGTGCTTTGCAGGCGAAATCACTCTCCCGCGTATTGCCGTCGTCAGACATCGAGTCCGTGCCCTGTTCACCTCTATGCATCTCGATGCTTTTGACAAGCGTATCGAGAAATCTCATTTTCGAAAGCGGGGTTGGCATATCTTCCGGACACGCCGAAGCTCGAGCCTATATAGAGGACAAATTGACAGCACTACGACGAAAGCGCAAGCGGAGGCGTCGAGCTTCGCAGCGTATGTAAATCATCGGATTTCCAGCCGGGGCTGCGCATCTTGTGAGAGTTGAGTTTCAGATAGGAGACCACATGCACGCCGAGGATAAAGCGCTGGGAGCATTGATTGCCAAGGACGCGATCCGCGAGCTGGTGTTGCTCTACAGCCGCAGTATCGACCGCAAGGATGTAGCCTTACTGCGTACGCTCTACACGAACGACGCGACCGACACGCATGGCGATACCTACGATGGGCCAGCCGAAGGCTATTGCGCGTTCATCGAGCGCTCACTACCGCACCTACTTTATAGCGGCCACCATGTTTGCAACCACTTAATATCGGTGAACGGAGATGAGGGCGAGGGAGAGGTATACGCCGTCTGCTATCACATATTTACCGACGGCAAGGGGGGGTGGGTCGAAGATTTGCTCTGCGCTCGCTACATCGATCGCTACCGGAGAGAGGGCGGCCGCTGGCGCTTCGCGAAGCGTGTGGTGACCTATGACTACAATAGCCGGCGTCCAGCATCGGTAACTGCCGATATGATTTCCGATGGGGCCGGGGATCCGAGTTACGCGGCGCTCTCGCAGCGACTCTTCGCACGCGGTCCCTCGGCAATCTGATATAGGCCTAGCCACCCCGCATATAAACACTCAGCCTCTGAATGCGGCCCGCGGCATTTAGATAAAAAAAATTAGCGGTTCGCCGCACGGTGCCGTCAGGCAGCCGGGCCTCGATTTCCACCGCAACTGAGCTCGCGCCAGCAATGCTCGCGAGCGGGATGGGGCGCGGGCCGCCCCCCGCAAAGACGCCACGATGCATTTCTCGAATCGCATCGATGCCGTTGAACTCGCGGCCGTTGGGCAGAGTGAAGCAAGCATCTTCCGCATATAAAGCAACCAGGCCATCGAGGTCGCGTGCTCGAACGCTGTCGAAATACCGCTCGGTGACGTCAGCCGGATTCATTTTGACCCTCCAAATCGAGTTGCGCTATTTTGGAGTGTACGGAGTCGGAGACATGGGATTCAATTCGAAAATGGCCCGCTCGGTCAATCATGGCCCTGCATCGAAACTGGCAGTCCGGCGGACAGGAGTTGCCGGGCCCGCCATCTCCGGATTTTCTCTACTGGACAACCGATCGAGCCGGGGAGACCATAAAGGCGGAGGATGATCTGCGTATGCCCAATCGATTGTCCCGAAGGTACCTACCTCAGCGTGTAACTCCACGCAGGGCACTGGCGCCGTGATCGATCGATTCCCGGACGGGCGCCGATTGGCGCTCAACCGTTTTGACGCGCCGACGCTGACTTCGGTTGTATCGGACTGGGTTAGGGATCACCCCGTTTCGGGTGTATGGTATTCCGAGAATCTGCATTATTTGGATTTCAGTCTATCTGGACGGCCAGAAGGCGCCTGGGGGAGGTTTCCAGACACCTTTAGCGAGATGGAGCGGGTTGGCAAAATATTGTTCATACCCGCGCGTCACCGCTATAACGGACAAGGCGGCAGTGGTCGACAGCAGAGTATCAACGTATTTTTCCGCGCGCCGGCACAGTTCGATGATGATCCCATCTTCGGCGAAGAGCTCGAACCGGTACTGCGCAATTGCTTGCATCTGCAAGGCAGCACGGTCATCGATCTGATGATGCGCATCGGTCGCGAGACACGAGAGCCGGGCATTGCTTCCGAAATGATCCTTGAGGGACTCGGGCTCACCTTGCTCGGCGAGATCACGCGGTTGTTGCACGGTTTCCAAAGCGGACGGGCGCACAAGGGTGGTCTTGCGACCTGGCGTCTCAAGCTTATCGAGGAACGTGTCCGCAACGAAGGCTCTCAATCGACGATCACGGAACTTGCGATCCTGTGTGGACTGAGCCGCCGCCATCTGATCCGGGCATTTCGACAGCAGACTGGCCAGACCATCGGATCCTTCGTGCAACAAATCACGATCGAGCGCGCCCAAAAACTGCTGGCCGAAACGGACGATCCCATCAAGATCGTGGCAGCAAAAATGGGCTTTTCGAGCTCAGCCGCATTCGCGACGGCATTTCGCCGGTCCTGCGGGATCAGCCCGAGAGAGTTCCGTACGCATCCTTCTGCGGCCGCATAGAGAGTTCGGCCTGCTTGCGGAATGCCTTCGGCGCGGCACTTTGAAAAAGGAATGGCGCTTTTACGAAAGCTGAAGTCATAGTCGCATGCGGTCCCTATCGGTAATGTTGATAGGAGGATACGCGTCGACTGGTGAACGTTCGCAGAGGGAGGAGCTGAAGGAATGCCTGGGCCAGCCACCCCTTGTAGTCATCCTGCTCGAGTTTCCGACCGTGGAGGACGCCCAGGCCTGGTACCAGAGCCCTGCATACTAGGCGCCCCTGCCGCACCGCAAGAGGGCTGCGGACTATCGCGTAATCATCGTGCAGGGGATGTGATCATCCGATCGCGAACAGGGTGCAGATGAAGATTGGCTTTATCGGTCTTGGCAGTTTGGGCGCACCGATCGCCCGTCGGTTGGCCCGCTGCGGTTTTGAGGTTATCGGCTGCGATATCGCGCCGGAAATGCTGCAAGCGTTCGACGAGCCCGCGACCAAGCGCAGTTCCGATCCCATCGAGACGGCGCGGCTGGCGGACCAGCTCGGCATCTGCGTTCGCACCGATGAGCAACTCGCGAATCTGGTCGACGGCGGCAGGCTTTTCGAAGCCCTCGGCAAGGGTGGGCTCGTCATCCTCCATTCAACCGTGTCGCCGAACCTCGCGCGTGAATTGGCTGCACTAGCGAAGAATTACGAAGTCGGCTTCGTCGATGTCGGGGTCTCCGGGGGCGCGCCGGCGGCGATCGAGGGACAGCTGACGCTCTTCATCGGTGGTGAAGATGCGCAAGTCGAGCGGGCGAAGCCCTGGCTCGAAGCCATCAGCAAATCGATGGCTCACCTGGGGCCGGTCGGCAGAGGTCAGGAAGCGAAGCTGCTCAATAACCTGATCTCCATCGCCAACTACGGAATGTCTGCGGCGATCGTCGATGTCGCCACGGCGCTGGGCTTCGAGCGCGACAGGTTCATCGAGATACTGATGTCCGGTTCGGCGCAGAGCTTTGCCCTCAAGGTGGCTCCCGGTTTTGTCCGCAAACGCAGTGGCTTAGGTGCGACCGGCTCGTTCATGGGATTGCACGAGCTGCTCAAGAAGGACGTAGACCATTGCCGCGCACTCCCGCCGTCTGACTCGGTGGCGATGCAGGCGCTACTGGCCTCTTGCGAGGCGATGCTTGCCCGCATCAGGCGGGCAGCAGCGGAAGCAGGGGAAGCAGGGGAAGCCAAGCCAGTGACGCAGACGTCACCCATTTGAGAGAGGAGTTGACGATGCAAATGAACGATATGGTGCTCATCAGCGCCGACGACCACATATGTGAACCGCCGAACATGTTCGAGAACCAGCTCTCGGGCGCACTGCTGGCTAGCGCGCCCAAGAAGACCTCACCGTCGACGCCCTTCGTGGCAAGGCCAAAGCCAGGGGTGTGGACACCACGCCTAAGTCCAGGGGCGGCCTCCGTCCCAGCGACGATCAGCGGCCGGTGACCTCGGGCGACATCATCGCAATGTCCAAGCAATACGCGGAAACGCGCTCTGCCGCGGATTGAACTGGTAATGAGTTGCTCGGGGACCATCCTCACCGCGTGCCGACGTCGGTGAATCTCAGTCAAGGGGCAAGTCCGAGCCGTGCAAGTCAAAGACATCATCGCAAAGGCAGTGCAGAACACGGGACTTTCTGACCTCGGCGATCCAGCCGTGATGGAGGGCCTCGGCTTGCTGATATGCGCGTCCAATGCGGAAGCCACTCTCTCGGAACTCGGTGCGCAGCGCTGGGAGGCGAATATCGTCAGCATCCTGTCGAATCGGCTGCGTATTGTCGACTATCTAAAACGGCACACCGAACTGCTCGAACGCCCGATTGAGCGGCCCATGTTCGTCTTTGGACTTCCGCGCACGGGAACAACCCTGACAATCAATCTATTGAGTGCCGATCCGGGACGGCGCTGCTTGTTGCGCTGGGAAGCGCTCAACCCCGTACCGCCGGCCGCCGCTGGCGCTTTACACAGTGACGCGCGTTGCCAAGCCGAGCAGCAGAGGCTGGCTATGTCGGTAAAACACGCACCGCAGATCGCCGCGGCTCACTACGAGGACGCGGATGGCCCGACCGAATGTCAATTCGCTATGGCGCTGTCGTTCTGTGCGCAGATTTTTGACTCCAGCGTCCACATTCCCAGCTATGGGGACTGGTTCCGGCACAAAGCCGACTATTTGCCGGCGTTCAGATTCCACAAACAGTTACTGCAATTACTGCAAGCGGAGAATGGCGGCCGCTGGACGCTGAAGAATCCTTGGCATCCGCTATTCCTCAATGACCTGCTCACCATCTACCCCGATGCTCAATTCGTGATGACTCATCGCGATCCAGCCGAAGTGGTCGGATCAGCCTGTAGCCTGATCCGGCTGGTGCGGCCGATGTTCAGCGACGTAGTCGATCTACGCGAGATTGCCAATCAAATGATAAGCACGTTCGATCTCATGATCGCTCGTCAAAATGATTTTCGTGACAAGCACGGCGAGACTTCGATCCTCGACATCCGATACAAGGACCAGCTGCACGATCCCATCGGTGAAATGCGCAGAGTGTACGCCCACTTTGGTGAGTCGTTCACATCCGACACGGAAGCTGCGATGGTCAAGCGTCTCACCGACAACCCGCAGGGCAAACACGGCCCGCATCGATATTCGTTGGAAGAGTTCGGTCTCACTGCGACCGGCGTTCGCCGGCACTTCCGAGACTACTGCGAACGCTTCGATATACCGCTCAAGTGACGCGAATAGAGTTCCTGGCCAGCCTGTCTGGTCGAGCCGGACGACGTCGAGACTGATGATGACACGGGGTGGATGGATGCTCACATCGCCTGCGGGACAGTTCGGAACTTTGGTGAGCAACCATCCGCTCGCTCTGCGGATGGCGACCATCGCCTTTCTCAACCAAAACATCACGGTAGCGTGTATCTGGGGCTCGTTTAGCGTGCTCGTAGGTGCGGTCGAGCTGCGATTGGGAGTTGGACGGGAACTCAGTACCCTTGCGATACCCATCGTCAATCTCGCAACCGCGATCTTCGCCCCGATCACGGGCGTGCTTGCGGGCAAATATTCGTTGCGACTGATAATGCTGGCTGGGTCGCTACTCAGCTTGACGGGCTTCGTCGTGCTGGCGCTCACCGCGAATTATCCTCTGTATCTTCTCGCATATGGCCTCCTGCTTGGTCCGGGCATGGCCGTTGGCGCAATTCTGCCCGCGACATTAGTGACGCGTTGGTATACGGTGGATCGAGGGCGCGCGCTAGGAATAGTGTGCGCGCCGGTCGTGGTTGCGATAGTGCCGCTTATCTCGACTTGGATGCTGATCGCCCACGGCCTGCCGTCGACTTACGGCGTTCTCGCCAGCCTAACGGCAGTGAGCGTGATCGCAAACTTGTTCATCATGGATCAACCGCCGAGTGCGGATCACGCTTCGACTAATCGGGACGGAATTGATGCAACTCCGGTGACACACGGGACGAGCATGCCGCAGTTGCTTCGCTCTCCCTTACTCTGGGCTCTAACGATCGGCTATATCTCATCCATCACCGGGTCCATCGTCATCACGGCGAATATGGTGCCTATGGCGCAATCTTGGGGATTCTCGGCCACGCTTGCCGCGACGTTGCTCGCGATTCAATCGTTTGCGGGCATTGGAGGCACCCTCTTTTTCGGCTGGGTCGCCGACCGGCTGGGCGGGACACGGGCGCTCGCCATCCTGCTAGTCGATGCCGCGTTGCTGTGGGTACTCTTGTTGCTTCATCCACCCTTTGCGGCAACGGCTGTGATTGTAGGATTGATTGGGGTGCATGGCGCCGGCGCCGTCCCTGTGCTCAGCGTGGCGCTTTCAGACGTCTTCGGACGGGACGCTTTCAGTCGGGCATACGGGTTGGTCAATCTCATTAACCTTCCTTTCGCAGTGCTTTCCGTTCCAGCGGCGGCTATGCTTTTCGCCCGAACAGGCTCCTATGCGCGCGTGGTGCTGTGCCAAGCCAGCTTCCTCGGACTGGGCTGCCTACTGGTCCTCGCCGTCCGGCGCGGACGAAGGGGAGGTTAGCGGGGCACGATCCTGATCGTGGCGGAGCAGGAACGCTCCGGCAGGGAGGATCGCCTCGATGCGCACCTTGCTTGCTGCGCCATCCCTTGGTGGGGCCGCACTTGTCGATTCCCGGGTCATTTTGAGGAGTCCACCATGAGAGAACAACGCTTCCGTTCACTGTTCGATAGGAGGTTCATTCTCGCTGAGGAACCCGCTGCGTTAATTGCGCACAGTGAGGTCTGTGAGGGAGGAAGATCGTCATGAATACGCAATCCTCCTCTACTCAGAAGGGGTACACCGGAAAAACAGCCGTGATAACGGGCGGTGGGCGCGGTTTTGGCAAAGCTTTTGGCGCAGCCCTTGCACAGCAGGGCGCGGTCGTCGCCCTGGTTGATCGCGATGCGGACGCCGTGCGGGGTGCGGCGGACGAAATCGGCGGCCCCGCTATTCCGTATCCGGGAGACGTCACCGACGAGGCGCAGATAAATGCAATCATGACCGAGGTGGCACTGGCCCACGGCGGGATCGACATTCTGATCAACAACGCAGGACTACATTCGCATGAATACAGCCGCCCGCTCGCCGAGATGGGCGTAGCGAAGACCAGACGATTGTTCGAGGTTAACGTAATTGGCACCGTGGTCTGCACGCTAGCGGCTAAGCCCTTCATGGCCGGGCGGCCGGGCGCGAGCATCGTAAACATCGCGTCGGCGGCCGCGTTTCAGGGAGGCGGTTACGGTACCTCAAAGCTAGCCGTCATCGGCCTGACAATGAGCTTTGCGCGTGAGTTGGCGCCGGACGGCATCCGGGTCAACGCCATCGCACCGGGCGTGATCCTGACCGATACGATTCGCACCGAGATGGCACCCGAGACGCTTTCCCGCATTAAGGCGATGCAGTTCCTGGCGGCCGACGGTCAGGAGCAGGATATCGTCGAAGCGATGCTCTACCTCACCTCACCACGCGCGCGCTTCGTCACCGCCGAGACGCTGCGCGTCACGGGCGGTTTCGCTGCTGGAATCTGACCGCTCCCGCTGAATTCTTATCTCATTCTGAGCCGCAAGTGGGGCCTCACGGGTGATTGGCCTCATATCGAAGGATTTCTGCTAGCGCTTCGGGGCGCGTGTTCATGACTTGATGCCCCGCATCGATACGAACTCGCCGGCTCGCCTGAAGCCGCGTCGCGAATACTTCCTGCCAGCCCACCGGCAGAACGCCGTCGCGCAAGCAGATTACGTAAGTCGCGAAGACATCAGCCGGCTTGAGAAAGTCAAAAGCAGTGTTGCTGTACGTGCGCTTCGGCCAAGAGTCGGATCCGAGCTTCGCCATGAAGAGAGCAGTCTCGGCCTCACTCATGTCGTTGCAAAACATGGCGGGATAGCGCCCCCGTATGTCGCCGATTTTCGGGTCCGATGGCCAGCCGACTTCGTCCGGATTGCTGCCGTGAAGACCCGATCCCATCATCTCGATCAGGGTCTGGCCGGGCAGAGGAATCGAACATGAGACGTATATGATCCGCCGAAATAGAGCGGGCTTCATCTGAACCATATTGGGAATGATATTGCCCGCTTGGGAATGTCCAACAAGGACGATGTGCCGCATCGCAGCGCTCTCAAGATCCGCGATGAGTTCGTGCGCCACGTCATCAGGATCGAGAGTGTCCGTAGTTCGGTCGCGCTTTGTCCCGCAGCCGGGGATATCGAGCGTGAACGCGCGACCGTATGTGCCATCCGTCTGGCGAGAAAGCGCTCCGATAGTTTCCGCCCAGACCCAACTTCCCTGGCCACCGCCGTGGAGAAATGCGAAGTCAATGGATTCAGCCACGTCTAATCCTAATCTGAATAGCTGGTTACGGTAAGCGCACAGGCGACCACGCAACAAAGCGTAATTGCGGATTGTTTATGCCTCCGAGCCTCGCCTTGACACGCTGCCCCGACCAGCACAGTATTCCTCTGCATACAGTGGGACACAGCTGAACACAACAGCAGAGTACGGTTAGGTGGGGGGGGGGTCGTGAGAGTTCGCACCTTCGGCAAGCTCGCAGTGCCTGGCCTCGCTTCATCCTGTCCGTTAGCTGTCCCCCGACTTTCCATGTCTGAAGCGCGTCGGTGCGTGAGGCCACGAGCCTGACCGGCCGCATTCAATGTCAACGCGATCGCGCATGTACGGACTGAGGGTACGTTATTCGTGGTGAGCTGAGTTCTAGACAAGATGAAGGCCAATTTGAGCAAGATCTGTATTGGTCTGATGGCTGTGAAACTGTTGGGCTCAATGGCGGCCGCCGAGCCGGCTTACGTAGCGGGTGAAAGTCCGGAGTTTCGCGCCAAATGGAAAGCCGCTTATCACGCCATGCCCGATACACCTGGCAGCGGCCCTTATCCTGCGCGAATGGAGAACGATCCGTCGCTTCCAAACTATACTGTTTACAGGCCAATCGATCTGCGTGGTCTCCGAAGGAAGAAGCTTGGTCTCCTAATTTGGGGCAACGGCGCCTGCAGCGACGATGGGTCCAGCGCAAGGCTGCATCTGGCCGAGATCGCATCGCATGGTTACCTGGTCATTGCTCCCGGTACAATAATGAGTGGCCCGTCCGCGGGTCCCACGCCGCCGCCCGATAGATTCTTGAAAACAACGGCAGATGATCTTCGATTCGCGTTGAACTGGGCGCTTGCAGAGAACGACCGGCAAGGTAGCGCTTACTTTCGGAAAATCGATCCGCGCTTGGTTGCGGTCGCTGGGCACAGCTGCGGAGGTATGCAAGCGATCCTGGTAGCGGCCGACCCACGCATCAAAGCGATTGTCCTGCATAACAGCGGTGTCTTTCCCAACATGCACGAAAAGGCCGGTATGGACATCGACAAGACCAATCTCGATGCGCTGCACACGCCGGTCTTGTATATCGTCGGCAATCAGACCGATATTGCCTGGGAGGTGGCGAAGCAGGACTTCGCCTACATCAAACAGGTCCCTGTGGTGCTCGCTATCAAACGCAATGCCGGCCACCAAGGCAGCTTCGCGGAGCCGAATGGGGGCGCCGCCGCGCGTGTCGCAACCGAGTGGCTCGAGTGGCAACTACGCAAGGACGAACGGGCGGCCCGCACCTTCACGGGATCCAATTGTGGTCTTTGCGTTGATGCTGCCTGGTCAGTGCAGCGCAAAGGCATAGACTGATGGGCCGGGGATCGATTGCAGGGGCACCTTGCGCCAAGCTCCCCCTCAAAGGATCCGCGAAATTTACCGGACCAGTGGTTCGACGCGAGTGATAGTATGCGCTATCATGGTGCGGCGCGAACGTGTAAGGATAAGTAAAGGAATGGCTTTGCTGAAAAATGCAAGGGTCCGGCCGATTCGCGCCTCCGCTAAGCGTAGAAGGCTGAGGTCCACTGCAGACAATTTGGAGCGCATCCTGCGCGCCGCAGCCCAAGAATTCACGGCGTCCGGGTTCACTGGAGCGACAACTGCCGCGATCGCGCGCAATGCGGAGGTCACCGAGGCGCAGTTGTTTCGATACTTTTCTTCAAAAATCGAGTTATTTCATGAGTCGGTCTTCAAGCCCCTGAATCAGCACTTTCTAGATTTCACCTCGAGCCGGCTAACCGATAGCGCTCCCGCGGAGACCCGTCGCGACAAATCCCACCGCTATATCGCCGAACTTCAAGAGTTTCTGAACCAGCATTCGAAGTTGCTCATGTCGCTGGCGGTTGTCCAAACCTATGCACCCGGCAGCATGGATGGGATCAATGAGATCGACAGCTTGAACACCTACTTCGAGCGCGGGACAAGAATGATGGCGAGTCGGATGGCGGGAACACCGAAGGTGGACCCCGGCCTGATGGTGCGAGTCTCGTTTGCGGCTGTGCTCGGATGTACCTTATTCAAAGACTGGATCTTCCCCGCGGGTTTGGCCAGCGATCAGGATGTCAGTGCCGCCATCAAGGCTTTTGTTATGGACGGCATCAATGCCAATGATCGTTACACGTCCCGGACGCATTGCTGACGGCCGACATGACGTTTTGGAGCACCTCCTCGGGCGCATGGTCGGATGAGGCGCGGTTTCAGTTTGGCATCAAACTATCGAGATTGACTTGATGGAACACGTGCTTTCGAGGTCCGCGACCTGCTGCAATCCCGGGGGTGGGCTCTTGCTCGCCGAGCATTTTCAAATGGCCTATGTCACAACTGACATGGAGCGGGCGCTCGATCTGTTCAAGACGCGTTTCGGCATCCAGAAGTTCAGCCGTCTGGAGGGCCGGATGCCCGCGGGCGGCCAGATTCGCGCGGAATTTGCCTGGGTTGGCACGATCATGTACGAGGTGATATGCGCTTCGGGCCCAGGATCCGATATCTACATGGATCGCTTGCCTCGCGGCGACGGCTTCCACATCAAGCATCATCATCTCGGCTTCCTGCTTCGCAGCCGCGAGCAGTGGGATGCCGTGATGGTCAAGGCTCGGGAGAGCGGCTGGTCCGTTCCGTATCGCAACGACAATCCGCTGGTGGAAGTTTGCTTCGTTGACGCGACCGAGTTGGGCCACTATCTGGAGTATTTTCTGCCGAAGCAGGCGGGTCTCGCTTTCTTCGCAAGCGTCCCCCGGCATTGATCCATGGCGCAGAACATCGGCCCCTTACTCGACTACCTGAAGCCTCTGCAAGAGGCGGTCAACGAACTGGCCAACACCTGGCGGCCGGATGATCCGCGATATCGCGCGGACGTTTACCGCCAGATCATGATGCAGTTCTCCTACGGCTACTTTGCCTTCTTTCATGCCGACCCTGAGCACCCCGATTGGGCGCCGCTATGGAATCCAGTCTATACATTGCAGCCGAACCCCGATGATATCTATCTGTATTGTCCGATCAGCAGTCGCTACAACTATCGGATCACGGGGAATCGCGGCACCGTCAAGATGCTGACCATCGACACGCAGCTGAGTCTGTCGGGGATGCCGTGGGAGAATGACACGACGGGGGTTTACTATCACGACATCGACGATGGGGATCTACGGCTCGCCGCGAATGGCGACTTCGATCTGCTCCTGAGTGCCGAGCGCCCCGCTGGTCATGACGGCAATTGGCTCAAGATCGAGCCAGGGGCGCGCGTGCTGATGACGCGGTATCGCAGCTATGACTGGGAGCATGAGATCGACCCGGTCATGTCGATCGAATGCCTGAATCCGGTCGCCTTGAAGCCGCGACTGAGTCCGCAGGAGATCCTGGATCGGATCAAGCAGATGGCCTGGATGCCCGTGCGTGCGACCAAGTTTTTTTATGGCATGCAGAACGCGGTCAAGGCCCGCGTCGGCGCCAACGTATTCGATCCCGTGCGATACGGCGGTGCGCTGTCGCGCCAAGTCTATCTGCCGGCTGTGTTCGAGTTCGAGCCCGACGAGGCGTTGATCCTGGAGACGGAGCTGCCGAAGGAGCGTCGCTACTGGAATTTTCAGCTCAATGACCCTTATTTCAACGCCGTTGAGTATGTTTATCGACTCTCCAGTACCAACGGTCATTTCGCCACGGTGAGCTCGGACGGATGCTTCCGAGCCGTCATCTCGCTCACCGATCCGGGAGTTCCGAACTGGCTGGATCCTGCCGGCTTTACGCAGGGTACCATCTACGGTCGCTGGTATGACTGTGACAGCTGTCCGACGCCGACATTGAAGCGCGTCGAGGCTTCGGACATTCGCCGCAACTTGCCGGCGGACACGCCCGTCGTGACGCCGCAGCAGCGCCAAGAAGAGCTGCAGCGACGCGTGCGAGGGTGTCAACGCCGGCGAAGATGGTAAGAGGATGGACATCGAGCCCAACATCCTTGCATACCTCGGCGCGCTGCAAGGCGCGGTGGCCAATCTCAACGACACCTGGCGGCCGGACGATCCGCATTACCGTGCGGACGTCTACCGGCAGACGATGACCAGTCTGTCCTATGCCTATTTTGCTTACTTCCATGCGGACGCTGAGCATCCGGACTGGGCGCCGCTCTGGAATCCGGTCTATACCTTGCAGCCCAATCCCGACGACATCTATCTGCAATCGCCGATCCGCGGCGATCTGACCTACCGGGTCTCCGGCAATCGCGGTACGTGCAGGATCCTCAGCTTCACTACCCAGAAGGTCTTGTCAGGTACCGTGGACCAGATGCCGCAACCCAGCGGGCATAACGAGGTCGATTCGATCGACCTGGAGCTCGAGCTCGGTCGGAACTTTGCAGTGATCTTCAGTGCTCAGCGGCCGTCAGGTTATTCGGGGAAGTGGGCACCGGTCGATCCACAGGCGGGCGGCATGATGGTGCGCTTTCGCAGCTATGACTGGGCGAACGAGATCGACCCGGTGTTGACGATCGAGTGCCTGGACGCGGTTCCGCTCAAACCTCGGCTGACGCCCGGGCAGATCCTCGCACGCATCCAGGAGATGGCCAAGTTTCCGGCACGCAAGACCCGGCTCTACTACGGCATGCAGAACGGCGTCAGACAGCGTCTCGGTTTCAACGTGTTCGAACCCGTGCGTTATCCGGGAGCGCTGGTCAAGCAGGTCTATTGGCCCGCGTGCTTTCAGTTCGCCGAAGACGAGGCGCTGATCATCGAGACCGAGCTGCCGGAGAAGCGCCCTTATTGGAACGTCCAGCTCAATGACCCGTACTTCAACGCCCTGGAATACGTCTATCGGCTATCGAGCATCAACGGACATTACGCCCACGTGAGCATGGACGGGCGATTTCGGGCGGTTATATCGATGACCGATCCGGGTGTGCCCAACTGGCTCGATCCCGCCGGCTACACCGAGGGTGGCATCTACGGGCGCTGGTACGACTGCGACAGCGAGCCGGTGCCGACGATCAAACGCGTCAAGCTGTCGCAGCTGCGGGAGCATCTTCCTGCAGATACGCCGGTCGTCTCACCTGCCGAGCGCGCCGAAGAGATGCGGCAAAGGGTCAGAGCTTGTCAGCGTCGGCGGAGGTGGTGAGGGTCACTCGGTGCCCTTCGCCTCGGCAGACGATGGATCTCGGCTACGATCCTCCTGAGACGTTCCGCCACGCGCTCGACCAGGCGCACGAAATCGTCGGGCGGGAAGTGGGCACGGACGACTTCGGACCGGTCGATTATTTGCCTGGTCTCAAGGTGCTGCTCCAGTCGATGGATTACGATCCGCATTTCTCAATCACGGGAAGACGCATTGCCTGGGGCATGGTGATCGGCGTGCTCCGAGGGCGGGCACAGGCGACCCAATCGATGAAGCAGCACCGCGGATTCGACGCGCACACCATCGAAAGTCCGGTCGTGATCACCGGCGTGCCCCGCACCGGCACCACGGCGTTACACCGCCTGATGGCAGTCGATCGGCGCTTTCAAGGTCTGCAGACATGGCTGCTCGATTCTCCGATGCCGCGTCCGCCGATCGAGACATGGAGAAACTATCCACAGTTTCAAAAGACGGCGTCCACGCTTGAAGCGCAGTACGCGGCGATGCCCGAAAAGCCAGCCACCCACTACCGTGCCGCGGAGGAGGTGCACGAGTGCTGCATGGTGCTGCGGCAGTCGTTTGTTTCGAATCTATGGAACTGTGCCTGGTCAGCTGCCACCTATGATGCCTGGTGGCAATGTCAGAGCGAGGCACCGGCCTACCGGCATTTCTATCGCTGCGTGCAGCTGATTGGCAGCAATGAGCCGCAAACGCGCTGGCTGCTGAAGAACCCAGGCCATATCGACAATCTGGATCTGCTGTTCGCGGTCTTCCCAGACGCGAAAGTCATTCAGACGCATCGCGATCCGGCAAAGGCATTGCCTTCGCTGATATCGCTCTTGATGCAGCTAAACGCGTTGACAGAGGACGGACGCCATGAGCAGCGAGCGCAGAACATGCTGGTGCGTGAGGTGTCGAAATGGGCGAGCGCGGTCCGCAAGGCGGAACGGGTGCGCGCACTGTATCCGGGCCAAGTGATCGACGTCATCCACGCCGACTTCCATAGCGATCCCATGAAAGTGCTGGAGCGCATCTACGCTTTCATCGGCATGGAAATCACCGATGAGCTGCGATTGGGTTTCGAGCGGCGTATCAAGGAGAAGCCGGAACTCTCGCGCGGGCAGCATCGCTACAGCATTGCCGCCTATGGGATGACTGAAGCGCAGGCACGCGAGCCCTTCGATGACTACGTCCGACGTTACGATCTTTCGAGGGCACCCTGAGTGAAGGCGGCAATCTATCCCGGCCATGGGAAGGGCATCGTTATCGAGGAGCTGCCCGATCCCACACCCGGTGCCGATGACCTCATCATCAAGATCCACCGCTGCGGCATCTGTGGGACGGACCTATCGATGACCAAGGGGGGGCTGTGGGACTTCGGCGCGAACACCCAGTTCGGACACGAGTACGCCGGCGAAGTCGTCGAGATCGGGGCGCGAGCCGCGGGCTTTCGAATCGGGGAGCGGGTCGGCGTGCTGCCGTCGCCGGCATGTGGCAACTGCGAAGCGTGCCGCAGCCACGGCAACCACGTGCTATGCCAAAACAAGTCCGGCACGGCCATGGTGGGGTTTGCGCAGTTGGCGCGCGTGCCGGCGGGGCTTGCGACGAAATTACCGGGTACGCTGTCGATGGCGGATGGCGCACTGATCGAGCCATTGGCCATCAGCCTGTATGGCGTCAAGCTCTCTCGCATCGAACCCGGCGACCGCGTGTTGGTGCTGGGCGGCGGCACCGTCGCGCTCTACGCCATCTACTGGGCGCGTCGACTGGGTGCCGGGCGCATCGTTGCCATGTCTCGCTCGGACCGACGTCGTGACCTGACACTGAAGATGGGCGCAAATGGATTCATTCCCTATGGGAAAAATGAGATTGGCGAAGTCAAGGAAGCGCTCGGCGGGTCGCCGCAATTGGTGTTCGAATGCGTCGGTGCAGAGGGCATGTTGTCGAAGGCCGTCCAGCACTTAGCGCAGTTCGGCCGGATCGTCTCGCTCGGCTTCTGTACTGCACCCGATCCGCTCATTCCGGCGGTGGGATCCTACAAGTGCGCGTCCATCCAGTTCGCGGTCGGTTACTCGATGAGGGAATTCATCTACATCGCGGATCAGATGGACAAGGGGCATGTAGATCCCAAAGCGATCGTCACCCGCGAAATCGCACTGACCGAGCTGCCGGCGATGATCGAGCGGCTGCGTGCGGCCAATAGCGAGACCAAGGTGCACGTCTGTCTATGAACGACCGAGGAATGCACAAGGTTCCCGAAATCGAGGATTCGCCACGTCCCGTTGACCCGGTGAGTCCGAAAGCGATGCATGCGCAGCTAGTGCCGCGCCAAAATCACTGCAAAACCTTCGGTACCGAGACGACCAGAGCGCCCTCGCGCAATTCCGCCGCGACACGCTCGGAGCTCAGGTCGACGGGTAGATCGAGCCGCCGCAGGACTTGCGAGGCGCTGCCATTCGGGCTGGACAGCGTGCGGATCACCAGCTGACGAGGTTCGCGGGTCAACTCGACGAGCCCGGGGTGAATACCGGGCAATGCGATGGTGATAACGAACCTGTCTTCGCACTCGACTATGTCCGTTATGCGCCAGCACGCCTCGCGCGCACCGCTCAGCCATTTCGCCAGGGTTGCGCGATCGATGGCTCCGCGCGCGTGGAACAAGTCGAGCGCGTCGCGCCGGGTGTTCTCGATCACCCGCTCGACTTCGGCCACCGCGGCGGAGATGCCGTCGGTCGCCCGCGTATTCTTTCTGAAGACAGAGTTGGGCAAGGGGGTTCCCGGAGTGTTGAGAGCTGACCTTAGGTTACGGCCCGGGCGAGGACGCACACTATACTGGGGGAGCAGTAACTCGGAGCCCCAGTTATCCGGTATAACCACTTACCGGTTAATGGGTATACGGCCGCACCGTCGCGTGACACTATAGCGTGACGATGCCTTCGCGGATGGCGTGCTTGGTGAGCTCCGCGACGTTCCGGAGGCCGAGTTTGCGCATGATGTTGCGCCGATGAGCCTCGACCGTACCTACGGCAATATGCAAGTGCTTGGCGATGGCTGGTGTGCGCAATCCTTCTGCGATCAATCGCAGCACCTCGCGCTCGCGCCGTGCGAGGCGCGGAGTCTCTCCCGCGAGCGCTTGGTCGCGAGCTGCGGATGCCAGCGTGCCGGCGATATCCGGTGAGAAATACCCTTGTCCATTGACGACCGCGCGAATGGCACGGATGAGTTCAGTGCCGGCCGCCGACTTCGTTACGTAACCCGAGGCGCCCGCGCGCAGCATCTCGGTGACAAAGCGTTTGTCCGAATAGGCGGACAGGACGACGATCTTGGCGACGCTGTCGGATTCGCGAATGCGTGCGGCGACCTCCATTCCGTTGAGGTCCGGCAGGCCGATATCGAGGACCACGACATCGGGGGATGAGGAACGGATTTGCTGGAACGCAGTCGCGGCGTCGCCGGCCTCACCGATGACCTCTACATCGGCGACCTTCGCCAGCGCATCGCGCAAGGCTTCGCGCACGAGGCGGTGATCGTCTACCAGAAGTACCTTGATGGTCATGATTCCGCGCCCACTTGCGGTGCCAACGGGGCGGTCAACACGACCGTCGTCCCGGCACCGGGCCTGGAATTGATGGTTACGCTGCCGCCGATCAAAGACAAGCGTTCGCGCACGCTCTTGAGACCCAGTCCTCTTTTTCGGGAGGGCCGAGGGGGTGATGTCGGATCGAAGCCCGCTCCGGCATCCGATACCTCGACGACGATCTCGGATCCCGTGATGTTAGCCTTGATCGACGCGGAATCGGTCTTGGCGTGCTTGGCCACGTTGATGAGAAGCTCACGCACGGCCCGGTAGAGTATGGAACTCGTCTCGGACGAAAGGGGTTCGAGACTCTTGTCCTGCGACACGACGATCTTCAATCCGTTGTTCCTCTCGATCTCTTCGCCGAGCCATTCGATGGCCGCGCTGAGGCCCAACTCGTAGAGGACCGCCGGCGAAAGCTGAGCCGCGAGCGACCGGGTCGAGTTGTTCGCGAGATCGATCAACGCGCCGACCTCGTTGGCGACCTTGCGAATGTCGGCGCGCTTGTGGGTGCAAAGTTCGGCAAGCCGGATGCGCGCCGTCGCCAGCGTCTGGCTGAGATCGTCGTGCAGGTCCCGGGCGATCTGCTGGCGCTCACGATTCTCGGCAGCCTCGAGTTCCGAGGTTAGCCGCCGTAGCTGCTCGGTCCGCTCGGTCACGCGCCGCTCGAGTTCTTCCGCCGCTTCCTGCGCCTCGATTAACTCGCGTTCGCGCTGCGCGAGCTCGACACTCTTTAGGATCGTTTCCAAGAGAACGACGCGGAGCGATTCCGCACCCTCGATGTCTACCTCGGACCAGGGAGCGGAATGCATTCCCTTCTCTTCTAGAAACTCCGCGAAGGACCCGCGCGGCGTCAGCCTCGGACCCAGCGGACCGAGCTTGACGTACTTGACGGGCTTACCGGCCCAGCGCACCGTGAGGCCGAATTCCGGCCGGAACCATAGAACGTAGTCTCTGGGGTCGCGCGATACGCCGAGCGCGAGGAGGCCGCTCGCGATCTTTGAGAATTCCGCTGCCGGAAGGTATTCGGAGGCCAGGTGATCGGTGGCGAAGACGGGCTGATTGAGCGAGTTGAGCCATTGAACGAGATCGAGAATCTGTGCGGTCGAGGGTGTTTCGCCCACGGCGCGCAGATGACCCTCGAGATAGATTGCGGCGCCCGTTGCCCCGACATAATCCAACAAAGTCCAGGAGGCGAGAACTTCGCTCAAGTCCGTGGCGCCCATCAGTTTCCCGACGAGCCTCTCTCGGCGACCGCGGATTTCGATGCGCTGCACCGATGTCTCTGCTTGAGTCTTTGCCTCGACATGCAATGAGAAGACCTGCGCGAAGGTTTCGCAAGCCACTCGCAAATCCGCCGATACGTGTCGCGGCGCATAGTGGTGCAGCACGAGCATGCCCCAGAGGCGATCATTGAACACGATCGAGGCTGACAGTGAAGCGCTCACGCCCATGTTGCGTAAGTACTCGAGATGAATAGGCGAGACGCTTCGCAGAGTGCAATGGCTCATATCGACGGGCGTGCCCGTACGCGGATTGATCTCGGGTCGCAGCGGCGCCGCCCTGTAGTCCACGTCCGGGATCGCGCGCAACCAGTTGCGTCGATACAGCTCGCGCGCTTGCTTGGGAATGTCGGATGCCGGGTAGTGAAGTCCCAGGAACGATTCTAGGCCGCTGCGTGCATCCTCGGCGACGACCTCGCCGCTGTCGTCGGGCAGGAAACGATAAACCATGGCTCGGTCGAAGCCGGTCGCGGCGCGCATGGCGATTACCGCGGCATTGAACGACTCCGCGGGACTCGCAGTCCCCTGAAGCGCGGCGAGGAGCGTCTTGACCTGGGCGATCGGATCGCCGGCAGAAGTTGCCGTACGCCTTGCGGGCTCGAACTCGACGATAGCGGTACGGTCGAGGGCGTGCAGGGTGAGATCGAGGGGAAGAGATCCGCTCAAGGAGCGTACGCCCAGGCGGATCACGGGAGCCACGAACGGAATCGGCGCGTCGAGCTGCGCGCTCACGAAGCGCAGCGTCTCGTTTTCCATGAGCAATGTAAGGGGCGAGCCGAGGACCCGATCGGGATCGACGCCGAGCAAGAATTTGGTGTCACCGGCGACTTGCTCGACGCGGCGACTGTCGCGGTCGACGACCAGCAGCACGCCGTGCGGATAGATCGAGCCCGGAATGTGTATGGGCTCGCGGTCGCACGTGGACAGATCCGCCTCGCCGAAGCGGACGGAAGGCTCGCTCACGTCGCGCTCCCGCACAGCCAGTCGGCGAGGCAGTCGAAGGTCGCGACCGCGGCCGTCCGCGCCCGCGCGCTCCGGTCGGAGTCGACGCACCAGGCGTCGAGAGCGGACCCGAAAGCGCGCCACATGAGGTCGACTCGCTCGCCATAGCTCGCGAGAAACTCCGCACCGTGCGTCGGTGCGAGGCCCAGAGTTCGCTCGACTCTGGGAAGAAGCGTGCGACCGCCGAGGGTCGCGCCCTCGAGCACGTACAGGCAACCGAATCCGCCGGCCGTGTCGCGGCAGGCGGGCACCGGCATCATACAGGGAAGTTTCACGATGCTGCGGGGATCCGAGCCCGTCGCGATGAGGTCGCGGGTCAGCAGCGGCAGCTTGCGACGTGACTCGAAGTCGCTGAGCGCATCGCGAACCAGGGGCTCGACCAGTGACTCGAGCATCGCGCAAAAGCCCCACATGCGCTCGAGATGAAAGCGGTAGGCCGGGAGACTCGAGAACCTCGTTTTGATGTCGAGGCGCTGCTCGAGTTTTTGATGCGACGGCCACGTCGCGGCGCGCAGGTCAGCGATGGTGCTCATCTAAGAGGTATGATACAGGAAGGGGCCAGAGGCACGGCTGGCTATTTCCAAGCGCTCCGATAAGGTGAAAGCATGCCTCGGGAGTCACGTCAGAATTATCCCTTCTCCGCCATCGTCGGGCAGGAAGAGATGAAGCTGGCTTTGATCTGCTCCGCCGTCGATCCTGCGATCGGAGGCGTACTGGTATTCGGCGATCGGGGGACCGGAAAATCGACCGCGGTACGCGCCATGGCGGCGCTCCTGCCCCCCATGCGCGCGATGACGGAATGCCGCTATGCCTGCGATCCCGACGATGCGGACGGCTGGTGCGACGAGTGCCGCGCCCTCGGCCCACGGAAGAAGAAGCCCCGGATGGTTCCCGTGCCCGTGATCGACCTGCCGCTCGGGATCACGGAGGATCGCGTTGTGGGCGCCCTCGATCTCGAGCGTGCTTTGTCGCAGGGAATCAAGGCGTTTGAGCCTGGCCTATTGGCCCGCGCCAACCGGGGCTTCCTTTACATCGACGAGGTGAATCTTCTGGAAGATCACCTGGTCGATCTCCTCATCGATGTAGCGGCGTCGGGCGAGAATCTGGTCGAGCGCGAGGGCTTGAGTGTTCGCCATCCCGCACGTTTCGTGCTCATCGGCAGCGGCAATCCGGAGGAGGGCGAGCTTCGGCCACAGCTGCTTGATCGATTCGGCCTGTCGGTGGAGGTGAAGACGCCGGCCGAGCTGAGCGAACGCGTCGCGGTGATCAAGCGCCGCGACGAGTTCGAGCGCGACAGAGGAACGTTCATCGAGACGTGGCGCGGCGCGGATGACAAGCTACGCCGGCGTATCGTCGCGGCACGCAAGCGGCTGCGTGAGGTGGTTGCCGAGGACGCCATCCTGGAGAAGGCGGCTTCGCTCTGTATGCAACTCGGGACCGACGGTCTGCGCGGCGAGCTCACCATGATCCGCGCCGCGCGCGCGCTCGCGAGCTTCGAGGGCGCGCGCAGCGTCGAGGTATCCCATCTTCGGCGCATCGCTCCGCTCGCGCTTAGACATCGTCTGCGTCGCGATCCTCTGGACGAATCCGACGCAACGGCGCGCGTCGAGCGGGCGGTGGCGGAGAGCCTCGCTCCATGAGTTTCACGGAGCACGCCGGCCGCGCGGCAGCGTTGTTCGCGGTCGATCCGTTCGGACTCGGCGGGGTTTGCCTGCGCTCGCCGGCTCAACCGGCGCGCGAGCGCTGGCTCCGACTCCTGCGGGAGTCGCTGCCCGAGGAGACGCCGTGGCGCCGAATCCCGAGCAATATCCCACCCGACCGATTGCTCGGCGACCTCGACATGGCAGCGACACTCAAGGCTGCTCGTCCGGTGGCTGAGCGTGGGGCCCTGGCGGCGGCGGACGGCGGGTTGGTGGTGATCGCCATGGCGGAGAGACTGGGCGCCCACACGGCAAGTCTTCTCAACGGCGTGATCGATTCGGGGCAGGTGCGGGTCCCCAGAAGCGGCGTCATGATCGAGCATCCGGCGCGCATCGGCATCGTTGCGCTCGATGAGTCCGAAGCCGCGGAGGATTCGACGCCGTCCTCCCTCGTAGATCGGCTGGCCATCGTGCTCGATCTGCATGACATCGATCCGCGCGCCAGCGTTCGAAGCTTTCGCGACCGTGAATCCATCGCGGCAGCGCGCCGCTTGCTGCCGCTCGTGCGCGCCGACCGGGAGGTGCTGGAGACCTTGTGCGGCGCGTGCGCCGCACTCGGAGTGAGCTCTCCGCGCATCGCATGGCTCGCGCTCCGTGCAGCGAAAGTGTGCGCAGCGCTGGATGAACGCACGAACGTTTCGGGGAACGACCTAGCCTTGGCCGCGCAGCTCGTGATCGCACCACGCGCCACGCAGCTTCCCTCCGAAGCGATGCCTCGGGATGAGCCCTCGGCGCAGGCACCTGCAGATGAATCTCGAGACGGTGAAGGCGCGAGCGGCCCGGACACATCGCATAGCGATGCGTCCGCTGCCCGTGTGCTGGCCGCCGCTCGAGCCGCCATTCCCCGGGGGCTTCTTGTGCGGCTCGAAAGCGCACACGCGAACCGTTCGCGTTCGCCCGCCGCGGGCCGCGCCGGCGCGCTGCGCGCGGCCGGAAAGCGGGGCCGCCCTGCAGGCTCGCGCGCGGCATCGGGCCGCGGGCGGCTGCATATGGTTGAAACGCTGCGCGCGGCGGCACCTTGGCAGAAACTTCGCGGCGGCGGTTCGGGCGAGCGGCTGCGCATCGCGTCCCAGGATTTGCGCGAGCAACGCTTCAAGGTTCGCTCCCCAACGTTGACCATATTCGCGGTGGACGCTTCCGGATCGTCCGCGCTCAATCGACTCGCGGAGGCCAAGGGCGCGGTGGAGATGATGCTGGCCGAGTGCTACATCCGGCGCGATACCGTCGCGGTGGTCGCGTTCCGGAATTCCACCGCCGAGCTCGTGTTGCCGCCGACGCGTTCGCTCGTGCGGGCCAAGCGTTGCCTTGCCGGCCTGCCGGGCGGGGGCGGCACACCCCTTGCGGCTGCGCTCGCGAGCGTCGCCGCGCTCGCGAGGCAGGCGCAGCGGCGGGGGGAGACGCCGACTATCGTGATGTTGACCGATGGCCGAGCCAACGTCGCGCGCAGGGGCGCGGCGGGGCGGGCTGCGGCGCACGCGGATGCGCTGGCGGCGGCTCGCGCCCTGCCGCTTTGCGATGCCTTGTTCATCGACAGCTCGCCCAAGCCCAATCCGCTGGCGCGTGAGATCGCCGATGCCATGAAGGCTCGCTACGTCGCCCTGCCGCATCCCGGCGCCGGGCACCTGTCCGGCGTCGTGCGCGCGGCCGCTTCTCACGCCCCACTTCACCGTCGTGGCGCCGGATCTTCCCGGGCACGGATTCACGAACGGCGCGACCGGACGTAGCTCGATCGGCGGCGCGGTTGCCCTCGGCGGCCATCCAGTGGTTGCCCGGATTGGGGCACCTGGCTCATGAAGAGGCGCCCAGGCTGATCGCTCAGAAGATCCTCCTTCGCGCGTGCGAGTTGCGCGGAGAGGATGGGGAGCCCTAGACTTTTCACCATGCGCGATTCGATCGAGGCGGGGAGATCGAACGACCAGCGGTCGCATGCGATCGTCATAGGCAGCGGATTCGGCGGCCTGGCGGCGGCGGTTCGGCTGGGCGCGCGGGGCTATCGCGTCACGGTCCTCGAGCATCTGGATGCGCCCGGGGGCCGAGCCTATGTGTTTCATGAGAAGGGGTTCGTGTTCGACGCAGGCCCGACCATCATCACCGCCCCGTTCCTGCTCGAGGAGCTGTGGCGGCTCTGCGGGCGGCGTCTCGAGGATCACGTCGAGCTCGCTGCCGTGCGTCCGTTCTACCGGATCCGCTTTCACGACGGCGCCATTCTCGATTGCTCCGACGACGATGATGCGATGGCGGCCCAGATCGGCCGCTTCGCGCCGGGAGATGTAAGGGGATACCGCCGATTTCTCGAAACGAGCGAGGCCATCTATCGAGTCGCCTTCGAGCAGCTGGCTCACGTGCCGTTCGATTCGCTCGCGCACCTGGCGAGGCTCGCGCCGGCGCTCCTCAGGCTCAGAAGCTATCGCAGCGTCTATGGCCTGGCCGCTTCCTTCGTGAAGCACCCGAAACTGCGTTTCGCGCTGAGCTTTCACCCGTTGTTCGTCGGCGGAAATCCCTTTACCACGACCTCGATCTACGGGCTCATAGCCTTTCTCGAGCGTCGCTGGGGGGTGCACTGCGTGAAGGGGGGCACGGGCGTTCTGGTGAACGGCATGGTGCGCTTGATCGAGGGACAGGGCAGCCGCGTCCGCTACAACGCGCGTGTCGCGCAGATTACCACCGCGGGGCGGCGTGCGACGGGAATCCGCCTGAGCTCGGGCGAGGAGTTGCGATCCGACATCGTGATCTCGAACGCCGATTCGGCCGCGACGTACGGTGAGCTGGTGCCCGAGGAGTTGCGCCGCCGCTGGACAACCCGCAAGCTCGCGCGCGCTGCCTACTCCATGAGTCTCTTCGTCTGGTACTTTGGCACCGCGCGGCGCTATCCCGAGGTTGCTCATCACACCATTCTGGTCGGACCGAGATATCGGGAGCTGCTGCGCGACATCTTCGAGCGTAAGGTGCTTGCCGAGGATTTCAGCTTGTATCTGCATCGGCCCACCGCTTCGGATCCCTCGCTTGCGCCTCCCGATTGCGATGCCTTCTACGTATTGTCGCCCGTGCCGGACCTCGAGGCTCAAATCGACTGGAGCAGCGCGGCCGAGGGCTACCGCCGCGCCATCGCGCGAGCTTTAAGCGACAGTATTCTTCCCGGCTTCGAGCCATACGTGATCAGCTCACGGGTGATGACGCCGCTCGATTTTCGCGATCGGCTGCTCTCGCATCAGGGGTCCGCATTCGGCCTCGCGCCGACCTTCTCGCAGAGTGCCTGGTTTCGTCCGCACAATCGCAGCGAGGACATCGAGGGGTTGTATCTCGTCGGCGCCGGAACGCACCCGGGTGCGGGCGTGCCCGGTGTGCTCTCATCCGCCCGCGTCCTTGATAGAGTGGTACCCGATGCCGCCAGAGCGCTCTGAACGTTTTGCCAGCCCCTCGGATGTCGCGCACTGCCGGCATCTGTTGCGCGATGGTTCGCGGACCTTTTTTGCCGCCTCTTTGATTCTTCCGGCAGGGCTGCGCGCGCCGTCGGCAGGACTCTATGCCTTTTGCCGCGTCGCGGACGACGCGATCGACCGAGGGCCCGACGGCGCCGCTGCGCTGTCGCGGATGCGCGCCCGCCTCGAGAGCGTCTACCGCGGCAAGCCGGACGACCACGCGGTGGATCGCGTGTTTGCGGACACTGTCGATCGCGGTGCGATTCCGCTGGCGATTCCGCAAGCGCTGCTCGAAGGCTTCGCGTGGGATGTCGAGCGACGCCGCTATGAGACGCTGCCGGAACTGGAATGCTATGCCGTACGGGTTGCGGGCACGGTCGGCCTCATGATGGCGCTTCTCATGGGCGTGCGCGACCGCGCGATCCTCGCCGGCGCTTGCGATCTCGGTGTCGCCATGCAATTGACCAACGTCGCTCGCGACGTTGGCGAGGATGCGCGTAACGGGCGGCTGTATTTGCCGCTCGATTGGCTGCGGGAGGAGGGGATCGATCCGGATCTGTGGCTGGCCCGCACCGAGCACACGCCGGCGGTGGCGCGCGTCGTCGAGCGGCTGCTCAGCGCGGCCGAAGCTCTTTACGCGGCCGCTGAAGTTGGCATCGGCGCGCTGCCTGCGAGTTGCCGGCCGGGCATGCGTGCCGCGCGGCTTCTCTACGCCGAGATCGGACGCGAACTGGCGCGACGGGGTTTCGATTCGATCAATCAGCGCGCGGTCGTTTCATGGGCGCGCAAGGCGCGCATTCTGGCCGACGCGATGGTGGGGCGCGCGCCAAGACCCCCGGCGCCGGTTCGGGCGGCGCGACCGGAGGCGGCATACCTGATCGATTGCGCGGCTGAATGCGATGCAGTCCGGCCCGCGCCAACGCTCGAGTCGACGCGCGAGCGGCTGCGCTGGCCGCGAATCGAGGATCGCATCACCTGGCTGATCGATTTATTCGAGCGCTTGGAACGCCGCGAACGGGCGCGCGTCGACGTGGTGAACTCGTGATCCATCGCCCGTGGCTCGGCCTGATCGAGCTATTCGTCGTGTTCTGTTTCGCGGCCGGATGGGGAATCCTCGAGCTCGTCGCGCTCAGGATGGATCGGCGGCGAGAATTGCCCGAAGAAGCCTCAGAAGGGAATCCGCGGCATTCGGAACGGAAGTAGGTACTGCACCCAGGCGGAGCGGAATCGATCGAGATCGAGACTCTCGTGAATGGAGCGGCCCTCGACACCGGCGACGCTCGTCTCGAGCAGCGTTCGACTGTAGAAGGGCGCATCGACCAGAGTCTTGAGTACACGCACCGAGTACCCCGGGTCGGCACGCGTGTGTCGGTTGAGTCGCCAGCCGCTCGCCGGCAGCCGGCACAGCGGCGGCGTGGGAATCGAGATGACCTCACCGCTCGGCGCAAACTGGAGAGCCAGGGAGGTCCTTGCCCGCTCGCGCTCGCTGACATCGTAGAGCATGACGGTACTGCGGCCGCTCGCAATGCGCGACCATGTCCAGTCACGAAAAGCCGCCTCCAGCGGCTCCATACCGCGATTCGAGTCGAAGTACCCGACCCCCGACCACCTAATGGCGGGGCTGGAAAAGACGGCCTCCACCCGCGCACTCGGCGCGATCGGTATCCAAAGATGCCTCCCGGCGGCGTCGAGCGCAAAGCTCTGCCCGGGCAAGCTGCTCGGATAGATTCGTATTTTGCCGCGCAGCGGCCAGGGAATCGGCGCGCACCTTTCGTGGATTCCGATTTCGAGCGCAGATCCATCCCAGCGCATGACGCTCGGGCCGATGGCGAGCCCGTTCCTTCCTCGCGCCACCTGATGGGCGCCTCGCTCCGTCATCGCCCAACGTCCGGCGCGGCGTCCGTACAGAGCGACGTTGAACGCACAATGATTCATGGGTCCCGCGCGAGCCAATCGGCGCGCCCGCGCGTAGTACGGAGAGAACACGCTGCCGAGGAATGCGATCACCGTGAGCCCGTAGGCGCCATCGTCGCTGAGCGCGTCGACATACCACCACGCGTAGCCGCCGTGCGGAAGGATGCCGTCGAAGCGAAGTCGCTCAGCAGCGCCGCGGCCGCCAGTCGTCCCGAGGTCGCCGCCATCGGCAGCCCCGGACCCGGGTGACTGCTCCCGCCCGCCAGATACAGCCCCCGGATCGCCGTGCGCGAGCCCGCGCGCTTGAAGGACGCCATCCAGCCGTGCGAGGCGGGACCGTAGAGCGCTCCCCCGGTGGCCGGAAAAAGGCGCTGGAAATCCTTGGGCACCGTACGGATCACTGCATTCGGCGCACTCTCGATGCGCAGACCGAACTGCGCCAACGAGCGAAAGATTCGTTCCTCGCATGAGTCGAGCTCCGTGTCGTCGATTTCAGGGAAGTCGCCATTGGCCGGCGCGTTGATCAACAGCAACAGCCGCTCGGCGCGCCGCACGGGCGCCCCGGCATCGCGCCGGTCCTGGGCACACACATAGATGGTGGGAGAAGACGGCAGGCGGCCGCGGCGGAAAATGTCTTCGAACTCTTTGCGGTAGTCGGTGCCGAAGAACACGCTGTGATGCGCGAGCTCGAAGCCGCTCGCCCGCGCGCGTAGTGCCAGAGTGACCGCGGAGAGCGAACGGTTCGTCTTCGGCGTCCCGCGCACCGCGCGCACCGCACCGGCGCCCAAGAGCCCACCCGCGAGGGCGCTCGCATCGGCGTTGCAGACCACCGCCTCGACCGGTATGCGCTCCCCCTCTGCGGTGCGTACCGCCTGAACGCGTCCGCGTCCTACCACGATCTCGGCAATGGCAGTCGAGCAGCGAAGCGCCGCGCCTTTGCGTAGCGCAAGACTCGCAAGCTCCAGGGCGAGCCGCTGCATGCCACCCTCGACGTACCAGACACCTTCTTGCTCGACATGAGCGACCAGCATCAGCGTGGCCGGAGAGCGAAACGGAGACGAGCCGCAATAGGTCGCGTACCGGGCAAACAACTGGCGCAGGCGCGGATCTCGGAAGTATCGTCCGAGCGCCCCCCAGAGACTCGTGAAGGGTCGGATGTTCCAGAGATCGGCTAGCGCCCCGACGCGTCGCGCGAGCTCGAGGGGCGAGGGGCGAGGGGCGCGCATGAAGGTCTTATCGAGCGTGCGGTAGATGCGCCGCGCCTGGGCGGCGAAGCGTACGAACCCTTCAGCCTCGCGTGCACCCGCGAATTCCCCGATGCTGTGCACATTGCTTGGTAGATCGGCGTGAAGATCGAGATATTCGCTGTGGTTCCAGGCATGACGCGCGAGCAGCGCTGCGCGCGTCAATTTGAGGCGCCGATCGAGGTCATCGCCCGCGTCGGCGAAAATCTCGTCGAAGACCCGGCGCAGCGTGAACACCGTGGGTCCCGCATCGACGCCGAGGCCGTCTATCGCGATCTCGCGGATCTTGCCGCCGGGTGCCGTCGAGCGTTCGAACAGGGTCACCTCGAATCCTGCATGCGCGAGATCGATGGCGCCGGCGAGGCCGGCCACGCCCGCTCCGATGACGGCGACCCGGGGATTGTGCAAAACGATTGACCTTGGGTGGAGTAGTGTCTATATTAAGGTACACTATCAGATGTAAGAAATATTATACACTAGGAGGGCCATTTGTGGACGCGACGACACAAATAGAGCGCTCATTGGCCCGGTCCTTGGAAATTCCCCGCGGCTTCAGCGAGCCGCCGCTGTTGGTAGCAGCCATGCGCTACGCGGTATTCCCGGGCGGCGCGAGAATTCGGCCCCGTCTATGCCTCGCCGTCGCGCGCGCATGCGCCGTGGATCCGCCACCCTTGTGCATGGCCGCGGCCGTCGCAATCGAGCTCATGCACTGTGCCTCGCTCGTGCATGACGACCTCCCGTGCTTCGACGATGCCGCGATGCGCCGCGGCCGGCCCTCGGTGCATCGTGCCTTCGATGAGCGGATCGCGCTGCTCGCGGGGGACGCGCTGATCGTGCTCGCGTTTCAGTGGCTCGCTCGCGCCGCCATGGGAACGCCTGCGAGGCTCGGCAAAGTCCTCACCATCGTCGCAAGCGCGGTCGGCGCGCCAGGTGGAATCATCGCGGGACAGGCCTGGGAGTGCGAGCCGCAAGTCCCGCTCTCGAGCTACCAGCGCGCGAAAACGGCCGCGCTGTTTGCGGCGGCGGCCGCGGCGGGGGCCAGCGCGGCCGGCCACGAGGCCCCTTGCTGGTACGCGCTCGGCGAGCGCTTGGGCGAGGCCTACCAGATCGCCGACGACATCCGCGACGTGGTATCAGAGCCCGCCGACATCGGCAAGCCCACCGGACGTGACCAGGCGCTCGGGCGCCCCAACGCGGTTCTGAGACTCGGTATGGCGGCCGCCGTCGAGCGCCTCGAGAGTCTCGTCGAGGCAGCCGTGGAAAACATCCCTGACTGCCCGGGTGCGAATGATCTTCGTGCTCACATCCGCGGCGAGGCAACGCGACTCCTACCCCGTGAGCTGGCGCGCCCAGCGGCCTGAAGGGTCGTGCCGTGCCATGGCGAGATCGATATGCCGCCATCCGAGACCGGTGGCTCAGTGATCCGCGCTTTCAGCGCTGGGCCGCCGCCTTTCCCCTCACACGACGCACGGCGCGACGACGGGCTCGCGCACTCTTCGATCTGTGCGCGGGCTTCGTCTATTCGCAAATTCTCTACGCGTGCGTGCGGCTCGGGCTGTTCGATCTCCTCGCCGCAGGACCGCAGTCCACGGCGACTATCGCCAAAGCACTGAATCTCACGCCCGACTCTGCGGAATTACTCCTCGACGCGGCCGTGTCGCTCGATCTGGCGGAGCGGCGCCACGGCGGCCGCTTTGGCCTCGGCAGCCTCGGCGCCGCGTTGGTCGGCAACCCGGCCGTCGGCGCCATGGTCGAGCATCATCGGCTCCTCTATACCGATCTCAATGATCCGGTCGGGCTCTTGCGCGGCGAGCGCGGCAAAACTCGACTCGCGAAGTACTGGGCCTATGCCGGCTCGAAGACGCCGGCGCGTCTGTCTCACGCGCGCACGGCCGACTACACCGATCTCATGGCCAACTCCCAGCCTCTGGTGGCGGGCGAGATCCTCGATGCCTATCCGCTGAATGCGCATCGCTGCCTTCTCGACGTGGGGGGCGGAGACGGCAGCTTCCTCATCGAGGCAGCGCGCCGCCATGCGCAGCTCGAGGTCATCCTCTTCGATCTGCCGGCGGTCGCGAAGCAAGCGACGGAGCGACTCGGCAAATCCGGGATCGCGGCGCGCGCGCGCGCCGTCGGCGGCGATTTCCTGATCGATCCGTTACCGGCGGGCGCGGACGTCGTCTCGCTGGTGCGCGTCGTGCACGACCATGAGGATGAGGCGGCGCGATGGCTCCTGCGTTCGGCGCATCGTGCGCTCGCGCCGCAGGGGGTGGTGTTGCTGGCCGAGCCTATGGTGGGCACAGCGGGAGCCGAGACGGTAGGCCATGCTTACTTCAGCTTTTACCTCCTCGCCATGGGCACCGGGCGCCCGCGCTCGCCGGAGCAGCTGAAGCTCATGTTGACCGAGGCCGGATTCCGCCGGCCGCACGTGGTGCCGACGCGTCAGCCGCTGCAGACGTGTCTCATCCTCGCCCACAAAGAGATGTAAGTTATGATTGACATATTAGATAGTCCGCGTATGGTGACACTTGGCCGAAAGCGACTCTAGCAGAAGGTGATCGCGGCGAATGATTGGCGAAGTGCAGCGGCTCGATACCTTGGCAGTGGTGCTGCAACAGCCCGAGCAACTGACGCTCGATCGGCTGAGTTTGTGCGAGCCCGGCGAAGAGGACGTTGTCGTCGACATGGACTTCACCGGCATCAGTACCGGCACCGAGAGATTGCTTTGGAGCGGGCGCATGCCGGCGTTTCCCGGAATGGGCTATCCCCTGGTGCCCGGATACGAGTCGGTAGGGCGCATCACGCACGCGGGACCCCGGGCGGCGCGAGAAATCGGCGAAACCGTTTTCGTTCCCGGTGCGCGATGCTTCGGCGAGGTGCGCGGACTCTTCGGAGGTGCGGCCGCCAAGGTGGTCGTGCCGGGCGCGCGCACGACGCCGATCGATGGCCGTCTGGGCGAGCAGGCCGTGCTCCTTGCGCTGGCGGCAACCGCCTATCATGCGCTCGCCGCGGACGATGCCGCCGAGCCGGATCTCATCGTCGGTCACGGTGTTCTCGGGCGTCTACTCGCGCGACTTGCCGTACTTGCGGGGCGCGAGCCGCCGACGGTGTGGGAGCGAAACCCGCAGCGCGCGGATGATGCATCCGGGTACGCCGTGATTCATCCCGATTCGGATCAGCGACGCAACTATCGCGGGATCTACGACGTCAGCGGGGATGCGACTCTCCTCGACACGTTGATCGCGCGCTTGGCGCCGGGAGGTCAGATCACACTCGCGGGCTTCTATGGCGAGCCGCTGTCGTTTCAATTTGCGCCCGCGTTCATGCGCGAGACGCGCATTCGCATCGCCGCCGAATGGCGTGAGCCGGATCTGATCGCTGCCAAGGAGCTGGTCGAGTCCGGCCAGTTGAGTCTCGACGGATTGATCACGCATCGAAGCCACGCGATCGACGCGCCGGCCGCGTATCGCACCGCCTTTACCGATTCCTCGTGCCTGAAAATGATCCTCGATTGGAGGGACGTGCCATGAGTACCGTCGCAAGCGCTGCCGCGCTCCGCTCCGGGCAGCGCCAACTCGAGGCGCTGCGTGCCGAAGCTTCGATCGAGCCCGAGGCCGCGCCTTCTGGTGCGGTCACGAAAAAGACCCAGATCATCGCCATCTACGGGAAGGGAGGTATCGGCAAGAGCTTCGCCCTCGCGAACCTCTCGTACATGATGGCGCAGCAGGGCAGCAAGGTGCTCTTGATCGGATGCGATCCGAAGAGCGACACGACCTCGCTTCTTTTCGGGGGACGCGCCTGCCCGACCATCATCGAGACCTCCGCCAGGAAGAAGCTCGCGGGTGAGCCGGTGCAGATCGGCGATGTTTGCTTCAAGCGCGACGGTGTGTTCGCGATGGAGCTCGGCGGGCCGGAGGTGGGCCGCGGGTGCGGCGGTCGAGGGATCATCCATGGATTCGAGCTACTGGAGAAGCTCGGATTCCATTCGTGGGGATTCGACTACGTGCTGCTCGATTTTCTGGGCGATGTCGTGTGCGGCGGATTCGGGCTGCCGATCGCGCGCGACATGTGCCAGAAGGTGATCGTCGTCGGCTCCAACGATCTGCAGTCGCTCTACGTCGCGAACAACGTATGCTCGGCGGTGGAGTACTTCCGCAAGCTCGGCGGGAACGTTGGCGTCGCCGGCCTCGTCATCAACAAGGACGACGGCACCGGGGAGGCGCAGGCTTTTGCGCAGGCCGCCGGCATTCCCGTGCTCGCCGCGATCCCGGCGAACGAGGACATCCGCCGAAAGAGCGCGAGCTACGAGATTGTCGGACGACCCGGCGGCGCGTGGGGGCCGCTCTTCGGCGAGCTCGCGCAGAAGGTCGCGGAGTCCCAACCCCTGCGTCCCAAGCCTCTGTCGCAGGAGGCACTGCTCGGGCTGTTCAAGAGCGAGGCGGTCGGACGCGGCGTCGTGCTGGAGCCCGCCTCGACCGAAGACATGTGCGGATCGACGCTCATCGAGAGACCCTCGCTCGAGATCGTCTACGATACGGTTTGACCCGTGAGTACGCCCTCCGCGACGCATCAGGCACCGCCAAGCAACCTCGCCGCTAGCGAGGACTCGGGTTGCCACGGCGGCAAGGATCGACTGCGGCGCGCGGCCGAGGCGGCCGGCAAGAGCGAGACGCTGGCGCGCTACGGCGCCGACTATCCCGTGGGTCCGCATGACCAGCCGCAGAGCATGTGCCCGGCTTTCGGCTCCCTGCGTGTCGGCTTGCGCATGCGGCGAACGGCGACCGTGCTGTGCGGATCCGCATGTTGCGTGTACGGTCTCACCTTCACGGCGCATTTCTACGGCGCGCGCCGCACGGTCGGCTACGTGCCGTTCAATTCCGAGACCTTGGTCACCGGGAAGCTCTTCGAGGACATCCGCGACGCCGTCTTTCTGCTGGCCGACCCGGCGCGCTACGACGCGATCGTGATCATCAATCTCTGCGTTCCCACCGCATCCGGTGTACCGCTCAAGTTGCTGCCGCGGGAGATTCGCGGCGTACGCGTCATCGGTATCGATGTGCCGGGTTTCGGCGTCCCCACGCATGCCGAGGCGAAGGATGTCCTCGCCGGCGCGATGTTGCGGTATGCGCGCGCCGAAGCGCAGGAAGGGCCCGTACCGGCGCCTCGGGGCGGTCGTCACGCGCGGCCGACCATCACGCTGCTCGGCGAGATGTTCCCGGCGGATCCGGTGGGCATCGGCATGATGCTCGAACCGCTCGGACTCGCTGCGGGGCCCGTCGTACCGACACGCGAATGGCGCGAGCTGTACGCGGCGCTCGATTGCGCCGCGGTGGCGGCCGTGCATCCTTTCTATACGGCTGCGCTGCGCGAATTCTCGGAAGCGGGGCGTACCGCCGTCGGTTCTGCGCCGGTCGGCTATGAGGGCACCGCCGCGTGGCTGGCTGCCATCGGCGAGCGTTGCGGCATCAGCCGTACCCAAGTGGCTGCGGCGCAGAATCGCATTCTTCCAGCGATTCGCGCTGCGCTCGCGGGCTCGCCGATCAAAGGGCGTATCACGCTGTCGGGCTACGAAGGCTCGGAGCTGCTCGTCGCGCGGCTCCTCATCGAGAGCGGCGCGGAGGTCCGTTATGTCGGCACGGCTTGTCCGAGGACGCATTGGTCGGACCCGGACCGCGAATGGCTCGAGGCAAAAGGCGTGCAGGTCGCCTACCGGGCATCGCTCGAACGGGACCTCAAGGCGCTCGATGAATTCGAGCCCGAGCTCGCAATCGGCACGACGCCGGTGGTGCAAAAGGCGAAGGAGCGAGCCATTCCGGCGCTCTATTTCACCAATCTCATCTCCGCGCGGCCGCTCATGGGTGCCGCCGGCGCGGGCTCCCTCGCGCAGGTCGTCAATACCGCGCTTCTCAACCGGCCGCGGTTCGACGCGATGAGGAGCTTCTTCGACGGGGTGGGCGCCGGCGAAACGGCGGGCGTGTGGCAGGACACTCCCAAAGATCATGCGCCGTTTCGGGAGCGCTACCTCGCGCAGCTCGCGAAGGCTGCGGCCAAGCGCAAGTCCGAGGAGATGATCTAATGCTCGTGCTCGATCACGATCGGGCCGGCGGCTACTGGGGCTCGGTGTACGTGTTCACCGCGATCAAGGGTCTGCAGGTGATCATCGACGGACCCGTCGGCTGCGAGAATTTGCCGGTGACCTCGGTGCTTCACTACACCGACGGACTGCCGCCCCACGAGCTGCCGATCGTCGTCACGGGTCTTGCCGAAGAGGAGCTTGGCCAGCACGGCACCGAGGGAGCGATGCGACGAGCGCATCGGACGCTGCGACCGGATTCACCGGCCGTGGTGGTCACGGGGTCCATCGCCGAGATGATCGGCGGGGGCGTCACGCCCGAGGGAACCAGCATCCAGCGTTTCTTGCCACGAACCATTGACGAGGATCAATGGCAGAGCGCCAACCGCGCCATGAGCTGGCTGTGGAGCGAATACGGCAAGAAGCGCATCCCGGAGCGAAAGCCGCGTGCCGCCGGCGAGAAGCCGCGCGTCAATGTCATCGGACCGATGTACGGCACATTCAATATGCCGAGCGACCTCGCCGAGATCCGCCGCCTCATAGAAGGCATCGGTGCGGAGATCAATCTGACGTTCCCGCTCGGCAGCCATCTTGCGGACGTGCCCCGATTGGCGGAGGCCGATGCGAACGTGTGCCTGTATCGCGAGTTCGGGCGCTCTCTGTGCGAGACCTTGGACCGGCCATACCTGCAGGCGCCGATCGGTCTGCACAGCACGACCAAGTTTCTGATCGCCCTCGGGGAGATTCTGGGACTCGATCCAAAACCCTTCATCGAGCGCGAAAAGCATACGACCGTGAAGCCCCTCTGGGACCTGTGGCGCTCGGTGACTCAGGACTTCTTCGGCACCGCGAGCTTTGCCGTGGTGGCGAACGAGACCTACGCGCGCGGCATCCGGCACTTCCTGGAAACCGAGCTCGGCCTGCCGTGCACGTTCTCTTTCGCGCGCCGGCCCGGCGTGAAACCCGATAACGAGGCGGTGCAAGAGGCGATCCGTAAGATGCCGCCCCTCATTCTCTTCGGCAGCTTCAACGAGCGCATGTACCTCGCGCAGAGTGGAGCACGTGCCGTGTACGTCCCAGCCTCCTTCCCGGGCGCGATCATCCGGCGGCACACCGGCACGCCCTTCATGGGCTACGGCGGGGCCACCTACATCGTGCAGGAAGTCTGCAACGCGCTCTTCGACGCGCTCTTCCACATCCTGCCGCTCGCCGGCGAGCTCGACCAGGTGGATGCGACGCCGTCGCGGTTGCATCGTGAGCTGCCGTGGACGGAGGAAGCGATGAGTGCGCTCGATGAGCTGGTGGCGGCGGAGCCGGTGCTGGTGCGGATCTCGGCGGCCAAGCGTCTGCGCGATACCGCGGAAGCCGCGGCACGGCGCGCCGGCGCTACCCAAGTCGCCGTCGAGCGGTTGCCGCAGGCGGCCTCGCGCGCCGCCCGTGCGCAGACCGCCTGAATGGCCACTGCGAGGGCAGGTATTCAAGTATTCGCCCGAAGAATTTCGGACGGACGGCGTCGGCAGAGCGGCACGGGCCGCACCGACTTCTTTGGCGGCGCGACGCTCGCGCATGGACTAAAGCTCGATTGCAGGAGGTGAGTAAGCATGGCAGATGAACGACGAAGTCTCTCGGGACTGACGGAGCGCGAAGCGCAAGAGTTTCACAAGCTCTTCGTGACGAGCTTCATCATATTTACGGTGATCGCGATCATCGCCCACGTTCTGGTATGGCAATGGCGGCCGTGGCTTTGAGATCCGACGCGGACTCGAGGTCTTGAACCGCTGTTACACATAGGAGAGACGAAAAATGTGGCGAATATGGCTTCTATTCGATCCGCGCAGAGCGCTGATTTCGCTGTTCACGTTCTTGTTCGTGCTGGCATTGCTGATTCATTTCATCCTGCTGAGCACGGATAGGTTCAATTGGCTGGGGGGGCATGCGCCTTCTTCGGCGGCGGCGCAGCACATGTCGACGCTGCCCGCCGCGCCGAGCCAGTAGCGAAACGGCCGAAGGGGGCGGCGGGAGGCAACGCGCCAGGGTTGCCTTCCCGCCCGCCGCCGGGGGCTTCGCGGACGCGTGAATGATGGCGATCGGGTGAGGGTGCGGTAGCTACCAGACGAGAGATCACTACCATGGCGATGCTCAGCTTCGAGAGAAAATATCGGGTGCGCGGTGGAACATTGACCGGCGGCAACCTGTTCGACTTCTGGGTGGGCCCGTTCTACGTCGGCTTTTTCGGCGTCACGACCCTGTTCTTCAGCCTGCTCGGCACCGCGCTGATCGTGTACGGCGCGGCCATCGGTCCGACCTGGAACATCTGGCAGATCAACATCGCACCGCCCGACCTGAAGTACGGGCTCGCGCTCGCGCCGTTGCGCGAAGGAGGGCTCTGGCAGCTGATCAGCATTTGCGCGGTGGGCGCGTTCGTTTCCTGGGCGCTGCGCGAGGTGGAGATATGCCGCAAGCTCGGCATCGGCTATCACGTGCCGTTTGCCTTCGGCTTCGCGATATTCGCTTACGTATCGCTCGAAGTCATCCGGCCGCTCCTGCTCGGAGCCTGGGGACACGGCTTTCCCTACGGCATCTTCAGTCATCTCGATTGGGTGTCGAACACCGGGTATCAATATCTGCACTTCCACTACAACCCTGCGCACATGCTTGGCGTCAGCTTCTTCTTCGCCACGACTCTGGCGCTGTCGCTGCACGGCTCGGTGATTCTGTCCGCGGCCAACCCGAAATCCGGGCCCGTGAAGACGGCCGAGCACGAGAACACCTATTTTCGCGACACGATCGGCTACTCGATCGGATCGCTCGGCATCCACCGGCTGGGGCTTTTCCTGGCGATCAGCGCGGCGTTCTGGAGCGCGATCTGCATCCTGATCAGTGGGCCGTTCTGGACGCGCGGCTGGCCGGAATGGTGGGGCTGGTGGCTGAATCTTTCGATCTGGAGCTGATGCGAGAGAGCGATATTGGGGGACGCAAGCATGGCCGAATATCAAAACATCTTCACTCGAGTACAAATCCGCGGTCCCGCCTATCTCGGCGTCGAGCTGCCGCGAGGCACCTGGGGGCGGCAGGGGAAGGGCGGCTTCAGTCATCTGCTGGGGCGCTTCGGGGATGCCCAAATAGGACCTATCTATCTGGGAACGACCGGACTGCTCTCGCTGCTCTGCGGGTTTATCTCCTTCGAGATCATCGGTCTCAACATGTTCGCCTCGGTGCACTGGAATCCGGTGCAGTTCGTGAGGCAGTTGCCCTGGCTCGCTCTCGAGCCGCCTGCGCCGGCCAACGGTTTACATTTCCCGCGGCTGCAAGACGGTGGCTGGTGGCTGATCGCAGGCTTTTTCTTGACCAGCTCGGTGCTTCTCTGGTGGCTGCGCATGTACCGGCGGGCGCGGGCGCTCGGCATGGGAACGCACGTCGCATGGGCTTTTCTGTCGGCTATCTGGCTCATGCTGGTTCTAGGTATCATCCGTCCCGTGCTCATGGGGAGTTACGGCGAGGCGGTGCCGTTCGGAATCTTCCCTCATCTCGATTGGACGGCGGCATTCTCCATCCGTTACGGCAACCTCTTCTATAACCCCTTCCATTGCCTCTCCATCGCGTTCCTGTATGGATCGACGCTGCTGTTCGCCATGCACGGCGGCACGATCTTGGCCGTGAGCCGTCTCGGGGGCGACCGGGAGCTCGAGCAGATCGTCGATCGGGGAACAGCCGCGGAGCGGGCCGCGCTGTTCTGGCGCTGGACGATGGGGTTCAACGCGACCATGGAATCGATCCATCGCTGGGCTTGGTGGTTCGCCGTTCTCTGCCCCTTGGTCGGCGGCATCGGCATCCTCCTCACCGGCACCGTGGTCGACAATTGGTATCTATGGGCTGTGAAGCACCACGTCGCACCGGTCTATCCGCACGTCTTTCCGCCGGTCGTCGATCCGGCGACCTTGTCCGGAACGCCGCAATGAGGACACGGGGTACTCCCATGAAGCGAAACACGGCATTGAATCATCGTATGGTGGCGGCGGTGCTTTGCGTTGCCGCGGCCGCCGCAACGTCGGGCTGCGAGCGGCCGCCGGTCGAGACGCTGCAAGGCGGTTACCGGGGTCTCGGCATGGAGCAGGTCATCAACCCGCGCCTCGACGCCAAGAAGGCGGCGCATAACCAGGTGCCGGCGGCGATTCCAGCCGCCCCCGCGGGCGGGCCGCCGGCGAGCACCGTCTACAAGAACATCCAGGTGCTTAGCGACCTGAACGTCGCGCAATTCACGCGTGTCATGCTCGCAATAACGCAATGGGTCGCGCCTGCCGATCAAAGCTGTAACTACTGCCACACCAGCGACATGGCGAGTGATGCGCGCTATACGAAGGTCGTCGCGCGCCGGATGCTGGAGATGGTTCGGCACGTGAACGCCGATTGGAAGACGCATGTGGCGGACACGGGAGTCACCTGCTACACCTGCCATCGAGGCAACGCCGTGCCGCAGAACGTCTGGTTTACGGACCCGGGCCGTTCCGCCGAAAGCGGGCTCATTGCGGGCAACGCGGGCAAGAATAAGCCGGCGCCCGCCATCGGTCTGACGGCGCTCCCGTACGATCCCTTCACGAGATTCTTGCTGGGAGACGCCAATATCCGGGTGATCTCCAACGATGCGCTGCCCGATGGAAACCGCAGCAGCATCAAGCAGACCGACTCAACTTACGCGCTCATGATCTCTATTTCTCAATCGCTCGGCGTCAACTGCGACTTCTGCCACAACACTCGCTCATTCGCCGTGTGGGACGCGAGTACCCCTAAGCGAACGACTGCGTGGTACGGCATTCGCATGGTGAGGGACCTCAACAACCAATACCTCGTGCCGCTGACGAGCCATTTTCCGTCGTCGCGGCTGGGGATTCTGGGCGATGTCGCGAAGGTCAATTGCGCGACCTGCCATCAGGGGCTGTTCAAACCCCTGTACGGGCAGAGCATGGCCAAAGATTATCCGGAACTCCTCGGTCATCCGTCGACATCGGATGCCGGTTCGCCGCCGCCGCCGACCGCGGAGCTCGTGACGCCGAAGTAATTCCAGAGCCTCTCGCTCGCCATCGGCAGCACCATGAACATGTGCTCGAGCGTGCCGAGCGCCAGGAGGGT
>Ga0302324_100001599_pt1 | contig 54534 bp, 35 predicted proteins | sample Palsa_T0_1_FD_201949 | JGI IMG/M metagenome (GOLD analysis project Ga0302324, IMG submission 201949) | Peat permafrost microbial communities from Stordalen Mire near Abisko, Sweden - Palsa_T0_1 | ecosystem: Environmental > Terrestrial > Soil > Palsa > Peat permafrost | place: Sweden: Abisko...
TTGGCCCTTTGGTGGCGCGATCGAGGATAAATCGCCTGATCGCGACACACCCGCGCCATTTGTCAGCCGGTGCTTAGTTCGCCAACTCGCCAATTTGCGGCCCATCCTCGAATCACGTCTGCTCCGGAAGCGCATGACCACAGCTTGCACAAAAGCGATCCTCATTCTGAACCGGCTTGCCGCACTGTGTGCAGAACCGTTTTGCCCTTTCTGCCTCTTTTCCAGGCGTTCCCATACTCATTTGCATGTCGCCCATCCGCAGTTCCATTGGCCGCATGCTTCCCATTGGCTTCATTGGCTTCATTGGCTTCATTGGCTCCATGGGCCTCATCGGCTCCATGGGCTTCATCGGTTCCATCGGTTTCATGCCGACGCTCTCGTCCGATTTCTTAAGCTTCCGCCTTTCCGAATTTTCTAAGTCAGGCTCGCTGCGCATCAACTGGATTTGACTACCGCGCACACGGATAAACTCCACGCCGCTTTTGCTTTCGACCCGCAGCACAAGCATTCCGCGGGTGCGAAAAAGTTCCGGTGTCTTCAGCCATTTGCCGGTACTAAAGACCGTGCTCTGACTTTGCTGTTGTCCCTCGTCACCACTGCTTAATGCGACCACTGTGTCGCCGCCGTCATTTTGCACGATCAACCGTTGACCGTCTTCGAAATCGTAGGCGTACGTCATGAATTTTCCTCTGTTCAGCAACCAATTGATTTTCTTCCTTGGCGGGAGCGTCCGCTCTTTCTGGCCTCAGCACAACTTTCTTTGGCAGAGGAACGGCCACTTTTTCGCCCGGCTCCAGTGTCCGGTCCCCGAAATAGGAGATAGATTGTACCTTCGTTCTCGTCCTCGTCCTCGTCGTTCTCGATCCCTCGCCGCTCCATGCTTAGAGCCTTATCGGGCCCCATACACGGTGCTAACCAGAGACAAAGCCTGTGCCAAGCTCTCTTGCCGCTTGCGGCTGTCTCGTCTCGCCCGAGGGTAGCGCTTTTTTCACTGGCTTTCTATGAGCGGGATACCATTTCCATCGACCGTCCACTTTGTGCCATATGCGCTGACCGTTATCGTCGTCAGAGGGATCATTATTTCCCGAATCCCGCTCGCGACGTTTCTCGCTTGACGCGGGGGACGACTCAGGCGTCGCACTTGCCGCGGGAAATTCTTCAGGCGCCGGAGTCGGTGTCGGTTCAACGGCTGCCTCCTTGGTAACAAATTTCGTTAGGGTCCAGTAGGTCGTCGGTCCGCTTAAAAATCGGAATTCAGCCGGACTTTCCGATGTTAAGCCGTTTGTTAATATAACGATATCTTTATTAGAATCGGTTTGTTGGCTGACGTGCCCACTATTAATCAACTTAAGAATGCTTTCATTGTCCTTCGCGGCCGACAGTTTGACCACCTCCTCGAGCGTCTCTTGCGAATCGAAGTAGACCGAACCGCTTACCAGCGTATCCGCGAAAACCGGTACCGACAGAATAAAGAAAACAATGGCTCGCAACATAAAGCCATCATACCAGACCCACACCGGTGCCGCCAACTACCCGTCTCGCGGAAATAGCTGAGGAACGCGTTGGCTGGTGAGATTTTCAGGTTAAAACCAGAATCTCTCGCTAACGCAGCAAATCCCAGAGCGCGGCGACAGACTTTCAGTAGCGACTAACCTGAACCGACGACCGACGTAACGGACAGGTCTGCGCAGCGTCACTCAAACCGTTGCCGGCCAGCGTGGTATCCGCTGGCAAAAAGCACTGAGCGTTCCGCGATCTGGATCGCACCTGGAGGGATCGGCACACCCCGGGTGACGCGTTCTGTCAAGAAATCGCGCCGAAGCAGTCGGCGAATCCGGTCGCCGAGCCAACCGGGACCCGCCACGGAACGGTCTGCCCGAGTGCGCAGTCGCCGCGGTGCAGCAATCGGTAAAGGCTTCAACACATCTTATGTTTACCATATTTTTCGATATTTACAATAAACAGTGCGCACTTTCTGAGGCGCTTTCGAAGCGTTGGCTTAGACCGTTAGTCCGGAATAAGATGCAACCTTTGTAGCTGGTGTTGACTTGGTAATTCGGAAGTTTCCCAACCTCCGCCGAGAGCTTGAACCAGCGCGACACTTGCAATCAACCGACTCTCCTGGACCAGGAGAGCAGTCTCCTGGTCGGCCAAGAGAGTGACCTGGGCAGTAATGACTGTCGTATAAGCTACCGTCCCGGCCTGATACTCATTGAGGGTAATATCCACGGCTTGTTTCGCTGCTTGCACGGCGGCTTGGTCGACTCCGATTTGTTGACCCAGAATTCGCAAGCTGGCCAGCTCGTCTTCGACATTCTGGAAGGCGGCGAGGACTGTCTCCCGATAGTTGGCAACGCTCTGGTCGTAGGCCGCACGAGCCGCAGCCACCGCCGCGGAGCGTTGACCGCCCGAGAGCACAGTTTGACTTGCACTACCTACTAACGACCAGATCTGATTGGAAGCAGAGAACAGCGCGGTCGCTGGGCCTCCAGCATAGCCCAAAGTCGAAGACAGGTCGATCGTTGGATAGTAGGCCGCCACCTGGACACCGATCAGCGAGTTCTCTTGCTGCATCTGTCGCTCGGCTTCAGCGATGTCAGGTCTCCTCTCAAGCAGAGTTGAAGGGACATTGGTCGGCACAATGGGAACACGTTCCGCCAACGACGCTGGAGGAATCGAAACCTCGGCTGGCGGTTGGCCGGCCAGTAAAGCGATGGCGTGTTCGTCCAACGCTCGTTGAACTCCCACATTGATCGCTGCGGCCTGCGCTCCTAACAATTGGGCCTGCGCATTGATCACATCCGAGCGTGCCGCCGTCCCGGCAGCATATTGATTTTTGGTAATCTCCAGAGACCGTTGATAACCTTTAACTGTATCATCGAGCAAATTCTTCAGGGAATCAGCGTAGCGCAGCTCGAAGTAATCAGTAGCAAGCTGTGCCTGCGCGGACAGGTTCGCTGCAGCGAGTTGTGCAGCAGTCACTTGCGCGTTTGCGACACTACTCTCTACACTTCGGCGGATTTTTCCCCAGACATCAGGTTCCCAGGTCGCGGTCCCTTCCAATGAATAGGAAGTGATCGCCCCTCCACCGCCGGAACCGGGCCCCCCGCCAGATTTTTGACGTTGCATTTCCGGTGTTAGCGTCAGGGAGGGGAAAAGACTGGATTGCTGTTCCCGGACTTCGGCACGCGCTTGCTGAAAGGCTGCTTCGTCTTGTTTCAAGGTCTGATTGGAAACGTTGATTTGCCGTTCGAGACGATCCAAGGTCGCATCCCGGTAGATTGACCACCAAGCGCCTCGGTTAATCGTGTCGTTCGGAGCAGCTACCTTCCATCCCTTGAATTCTTTATAGACAGTCGGAACTGGCGCAGACGGACGATGATAGTCGGGGCCGACTTTGCATCCGGGAACTATCCAGGAAACGACTGTTACAATCGCGCACTTCCGTAGAGTTCTTTGAAAACTCATTGCTTGGAATGTTCTATCCGTGCCCGAACTTTCCGAGCGCGCGCGATCCTCCGGCGTCCGAACCTCGTGATCGAACGAAATCGAATCCAATGTTTTGACCCGTTTCGCGGTTGGAACCAAAGACGGAGTCGGTCGAGATAAAGATAAATCACAGGTGTCGTGTAGAGCGTCAAGATTTGACTAATGACCAAGCCTCCGATGATTGATACACCCAGAGGCCGTCGGAGCTCTGATCCATCTCCGCTCGCTATAACGAGGGGGAGCGCACCGAGGATTGCCGCGAATGTGGTCATCATGATCGGACGAAACCGAACCAAGCAGGCTTTGCAAATCGCATCGGAGGAACTTAAACGTTCCTCCCGTTCGGCCTGAAGAGCGAAATCGACCATCATGATCGCGTTCTTTTTAACAATGCCAATTAAGAGGATCATTCCGAGCATGGCGATAATGCTGAACTCCATGTTGAATAAGAGAAGCGCGATTAACGCGCCCAAGGTTGCCGAAGGCAATGTGGAGAGAATGGTAAGAGGATGAATATAGCTCTCGTAGAGAATTCCGAGAATCACATAAACGGCGGCTAAGGCGGCCAGGATTAGTATTGGTTCGTCTTTCAGCGACGATTGAAACGCGTTGGCTGTTCCGGCGAATGTGCCGTGGATTGCCGCAGGCATTTGGATTTGGTCAATCATCTTTCGAATCGCGGCCACGGCATCACTCAGTGCATATCCCGGCGCTAGATTGAACGAGATGGTCGATGCGACGAAAAGCCCCTGATGGTTTACCGAAAGCGGAGCATGATCGAACACATAGTGAGTGAACGCCGCGAGCGGAATCATCGACTCTGCCACTGTGGTTACCGCGGCGCCGCTTGAAGCGCTTGATCTTCCTGAAGCGGCAATCGCGTTCGTTGCCTGGTTCCGCGCCGAATTGCTGCTCCCGGTGCTTGCGACGGTGGTGGCGCTCCCGGGGGTTGTCGATGAACTCGAACCATTGGTGACCGTGCCGGAAACCGCGTTCGAGGCCTGTGTACCGCTTGCAACTTGGCCTGAGGTGCTGACATACAACCTTTTTAAAGTATCAGGACTCTGCCAATATTCCGGCGCCACCTCCATGACAACGGCGTATTGATTCATCGCATTATAAATTGTGGAAACCTGGCGTTCGCCAAACGCATCGTACAGCGTGTTATCGACAGCGCTCGGAAGCAATCCAAAGCGGCCCATGGTAAGGCGATCAATTTTGAGATCGGCTTGCAATCCATTTTGCTGCTGGTCGGAATTCAGATCCGTTAACTCGGGAGCCTTTCTGAGTGCTTCGACAAGTTTTGGCGTCCAGGTCAGGACCTGGCTGGTGTCATCAGCTTGCAGGGTGAACTGATATTGCGACAAGCTCTGACGACCCCCAATGTGAATATCCTGCATCGGCTGGAGATACAATCTCGCCCCTGAAACCTGAGCCAGTTTTTCCCGCAGGCGTGTCGTCACCTCGGAAACGGAATCCCTCTCTTGCAGCGGCTTCAGGGTCACCCAGACATTCCCGGAATTGGTTTGGCGCCCGCCTGTATTCGCCACCACGCTATCAACCGCCGGGTCGTTTTGCACAATGGTCTGAATTTGTTCCAGCTTTTTCCGCATGAGCTGAAACGAAATAGTGGGATCCGCTTGGACGCCGCCTAACAACGTTCCGGAATCCTGCTGTGGGAAGAAGCCTTTCGGCACCACGTTGAAGAGATAAAAATTCAGCGCCGTACTGGCAAGCAGCACCAGAAGTATCAGCAGCGAATGTCTTAACGACCAGCGCAAAGTCGCCTCGTAAAAGCTCAACATTCGCTGGAAGCAGCTCTTAGTGATCCGGGAGAACCAGTTTGTCCGCACTCTCTTCTCTCTGCGAAGCAATCTCGAACACATCATCGGTGTCGCCGTCAAAGAAAGTACCAGCGAAATCAGTACGGCAACCGAAAGCGTGATCGTGAACTCGCGAAAGAGCCGCCCGATAATTCCGCCCATCAATAGAATCGGCAAAAAGACACCGATGAGCGATAAACTGATCGAGAAGACGGTAAACGCGACCTCTTTCGTGCCTTCCAGGGCCGCTTGCAGCCGGGATCGGCCCATTTCCATGTGGCGCGCAATATTCTCGAGGACGACGACCGCGTCGTCCACGACAAAACCTGTCGCAATCGTCAGCGCCATCAGAGAAAAATTATTTAGCGAATAACCCAATAGGTACATGACAGCGAACGTCCCGATAATTGAGATAGGCACCATGACTCCAGGGATTAACATGGCCCTCGCATCTCGCAAAAACACGAATACGACCAAAATGACGAGGACCACTGCGATCACCAACGTTGTCTCCGTGTCTGCAAGAGATGCGCGAATTGTCGACGTCCGGTCACCGGTGACAATCATTTCCGTACCGCCTGGCATCGACGCTTTTAAGACAGGCAGGATCGCCTTGATGCGATCGACCGTCTGGATCACGTTAGCGCCGGGCTGCTTGTAAATTACCAGTGTTACCGCAGACTTGCCGTTAATAGAACCAGCGTTGCGCAAGCTCTGTACCGAATCGTTGACCTCCGATATATCCGAAAGCAGCGTCGGGCGATTGTTCCGATAGGCGACGACCAACCCGCGGTAATCAGCCGCATGAATTGCTTGATCGTTGGTGTAGAGTTGAAAATGGCGGTTCCCATCTTCAATCGCGCCTTTCGGGCTATTGGCATTTGCGGAAGCGAGCGCGGCCCTGACATCTTCCAAACCAATGCCGTAGTGCGCGAGTGCATCCGGATTCAACTCGATGCGCACAGCCGGCAACGAGCTTCCTCCGACATCTACGTTCCCCACCCCTTCGATTTGAGATAACTTCTGTTGGAGCACAGTCGCCGCGGAATCGTAGAGTTGACCTGAAGTCCGTGTCGAAGAGGTCAGCACCATCAACAGGATCGGCGAGTCCGAGGGGTTATATTTGCGGTAAGTTGGGTTACTCCTCAAATTTGAGGGAAGATCCGCGCGGGCCGCGTTGATCGCCGCTTCGACATCGCGAGCTGCGCCATCGATATCACGATTAAGAGCAAATTGCAGAGTGATCTGGGTGCTGCCGAGCGAGCTGCGCGACGTCATTTCAGTGACATCGGCAATAAAGCCGAGATGACGTTCCAGCGGAGCGGCAACCGTAGCCGCCATCACATCCGGACTGGCGCCCGACATAGAGGCTTGGATCATTAAGGTCGGGAAATCGACTTGGGGTAGCGGCGCTACAGAAAGGCGCAGAAAAGCCAGGATGCCTGCAAAGGCAATACCAATCGTCAACAATGTTGTCGCTACGGGGCGTGAAATGAAAATTTCGCTAAAGTTCATTCCGGTGGTTCGTTCACTGGACGGGGAGCGAATCGACGGCCGAGACGATCCAGAGCCAGATAAATCACTGGCGTGGTAAATAGTGTCAGGACCTGACTCAAAAGAAGGCCGCCGACAATCGAGATCCCGAGCGGACGCCGAAGTTCAGATCCAGTACCCATTCCAAGCATCAGCGGCAACGCTCCAAACAAGGCCGCCAGCGTCGTCATTAAGATCGGACGGAACCGTAGAAGGCATGCTTCGTAAATCGCCTCCTCCGGCGGTTTGCCATCATCACGCTCCGCCTCCAGGGCGAAATCCACCATCATGATAGCATTCTTTTTCACGATACCGATGAGAAGGAGGATGCCGATAATCCCCATCACATCCAGCCCGCACCCGGTCAGCATCAGCGCAAGCAACGCTCCAACACCCGCTGAAGGCAATGTGGAGAGGATGGTAATTGGATGGATGAAGCTTTCGTAGAGAACACCCAGGATGATGTACATCGTGACAATTGCAGCGACGAGTAGAAGGACTTCGTTGGTCAGGGACGATTCGAAAGCGGAGCTCGCTCCGCGAAAGTTTGCGATAAAACTAGCAGGAAGTTTTATCTCCTGCTGCACCGAACGAATTTCTCGTACGGCGTCTCCAAGCGCCGCACCTGGTGCCAAATTAAATGAAATCGTCGCAGCCGGAAATTGGCCGAGATGCCCAATCCGCAATGGCGTCTCTTTAATCGTGACAGTGGAAATAGCCGATAACGGCACCTGGCCCGCCCCGGACGTTGAGCTCGTTGAGACGGCCGAGCTTGGCAGGTAAATCGACCCGATCGAGTCTAAACTACGCTGAAGATTCGGCGCCGCCTCGAGGATGACCCGGTATTGATTGGATTGTGTAAAAATCGTCGACGCAATCCTTTGGCCGAACGCGTCATATAACGCGTTGTCCACCGTAGCCGGTGTCACACCAAAACGTGCTGCGGTTTTTCGGTCGATGGTGATATTCGCCGATAAGCCGCTCTGCTCAAGATCACTGGCAAGATCCGTAATCTCTGGCACATCTTGCAAGCGGCTGACCAATTTTGGAACCCAGGTATTGAGTTCGTCCAAATTTGCATTTTCAAGAACAAATTGATATTGTGTTGCGCTGACAGTGGTGTCAGTGGTCAGGTCTTGCACCGGCTGCAAAAACAAAGTGATTCCTTCCACTCCCTGGGCCTCCCTCTCGATCCGACGGACAATTTCCTGAGACGTTCGTTGTCGCTCTTCGTGCGGTTTCAAGCCGATCAGGAATCGCCCACTATTTAAGGTCGTGTTGCTCCCATCGATACCGACGAATGAGGAGAGATTGACGACATCGGCATCTTTCAGAATCTTCTTCGCCAATTCTCCCTGCCGCTTGACCATCGCGTCATAAGAGGTCGACTGAGGGGCTTGGGTCACACCCTGGATCAACCCGGTGTCCTGCACCGGAAAAAATCCCTTTGGGATGATGACGTAAAGCCAGATCGTCAGGATCAACGTGCCGAACGCGACAAGGAGCGTTAAAGTCTGGTGACGAAGTACCCACGTCAGGAGGCGTCCATAGTGCTTGATCATCCCGTCCACGGACTGTCGACTCAGCCTTTCGAACCGGCCAATCCTCGTTTGGTGACGAAGCATCTTCGCGCACAGCATCGGGACGAGTGTCAACGAGACGACAGCCGATAAAACGATCGTAACAACTGATGTAACGGAAAATTCGTGGAACAATCGCCCGATAACGTCGCCCATAAATAACAGCGGAAAGTGGACGGCAATCAGAGAAATGGTGAGTGAGACGATGGTAAAGCCGATCTGTTTTGAGCCTTTGAGCGCTGCCTCCAAAGGGCTTTCGCCCATCTCGATGTATCGGCTGATGTTCTCGATCACTACGATCGCGTCGTCGACCACAAAACCGGTCGCGATGGTGAAAGCCATCAGCGAAAGATTGTCGAGGTTAAACCCCAGAAGGTACATGGCCGACAGTGTGCCAACGAGGGAAAGCGGCACGGACAAACTCGGGATGAGGGTGGCGCGCAGATTGCGCAAGAATAAGAAAACGACCAGCACAACCAGTGCCACGGAAAGGCAGAGCTCAAACTCTACGTCTTTAACGGAAGCACGGATCGTAACCGTGCGATCGGTCAGCACCGAGACCTGAACAGCCCCCGGAAGCGTCGCCTCGAGCGTCGGAAGCAACGTCTTGATATTGTCCACGACGCTGATCACATTGGCACTCGGTTGACGCTGCACTTCCAAAATGATTGCCGGTGTGAGGTTCATCCAGGAGCCGAGCTTGCTGTTTTCAGCCGCCTCCGTCACCTTGGCGACGTCGTGCATTCGAACGGGTCGACCGTTTTTGTAAGCAACGATCGAGTCCATGTACTCCGCCGGGCTATGCAATTGGTCGTTCGCATTGATGGTGTAGGACTGGGAAGGACCATCAAAATTTCCCTTCGGCGTATTGACGTTTAAGTTACTGATCGTTGTTCGCAGATCGTCAATGTTCAGACCGTATGCGGCCAAGGCATGCAGGTTCGCCCGGATTCGGACCGACGGCCGATGACCGGTACTGATCCGTACAAGGCCGACGCCCGGAATTTGAGACATTTTTTGCGCCAAACGCGTGTCGGCCATGTCGGCCACTTCAGGGAGCGGTAACGTCTTTGACGTGAGCGCGAGTGTCAGAATTGGGGCATCTGCAGGATTCACCTTTGCATAAACAGGAGGCGCTGGCAGATCGGACGGAAGAAGGTTATTCGCTGCGTTGATTGCTGCCTGGACCTCTTGTTCGGCGATATCCAAGTTGAGATTCAGGTTGAATCTCAAAGTGATAATCGAAGCCCCAGCCGAACTCGAAGAAGACATTTCTTCGAGGCTGGGCATCTGGCCAAGTTGGCGTTCGAGCGGCGCCGTGACCGAGGTCGTCATCACCTCCGCGCTCGCGCCGGGATAAAAGGTCTGAATCTGAATGGTCGGATAGTCCACTTCCGGCAGGGCGGATATGGGAAGAAAGGTGTAAGAAACCACCCCTGCGAGCAGGATTGCAATCATCAGGAGCGAGGTTGCAACCGGCCGGAGAATGAACGGACGGGACGGATTCATCAGCCGATCACCAGAGCCAGCGTTCTCCTGACGAACGGAAGAACTTGCTGCATATCAAGATGCATCCGGAGGATGTTTTCGTTGCTCGTTACCGTTCCCCCCATGATGATGTTCTCGAGGCGATCCGTCCGGTCTTCCGGAAAATCGATGCGTCCTTCCCGCAGCATCATTTGACGGACGTTTCTCGGGAAGTTGCACTTTCGCGCCGTCATACAGTCGGTCGACACCGTCGCTGACGACGGTTTCGCCCAATTCAAGTCCAGAAAGGATGGCGGTTTGCTCTCCATCGATTGGTCCCGGTTTGATCACACGAACCGAGACAGTCGAATCGGAATTTACGACATAGACATAAGATCCCGGTGCACCTAATTGGATGGCGGCCGTCGGGACGACGATCGCATCCTGTAAGGTATCAACGAGTAATTTTGCGTTGACGAACTGTTGGGGAAACAGCTTCCCGTCCCGGTTGTCGAAGATTGCTCTTAATTTCACTGTCCCGGTGGTCGTATCGACTTGGTTATCCACCGATCCCAATCTGCCCTGGATGATCTCGGTGCTATTCGTCCGATCGTAAGCCGTAACAGGCAGAACCGCGCCCGCCGTCAACCGTGCAGTGACTTTCGAGATATCGTCTTCCGTTACAGTAAAAATCACGGTCATCGGATCGATCTGCGTAATCACCACCAGACCGGAGGCATCGCTCGTTTGCACATAGTTGCCCTGATCCACTTGCCGAAGCCCTACGACCCCATCGACGGGGGAAACAATATGACAGTAATCGAGATTGACCTGCGCGCTTTCGACTTGGCCTTGATCGGCCTTCACCGTCCCTTCGTACTGATGAACAAGCGCAACCTGCGTGTCCAGCGTTTGGTGTGAAACCGAATCCTGGGCATTCAACTTTTGATAGCGGACCAAGTCGACCCGCGCATTTTCAAGCAGCGCACGATCCTTTTCGAGTTGTCCCTCTTGCTGGTCCAGAACAGCCTGGAAAGGCCGCGGATCGATTTGGGCCAGAAAATCCCCTTTCTTGACATGCTGCCCTTCGGTGAATGCGATCTGAACCAATTGTCCGCTCACCTGCGTTTTGACTGTCACCGTGGCGGGTGGAGTCACTGTTCCGAGTCCTTGCAAAAATATCTGAATGTCGCCCTGTTTTGCGACAGCGATGCCCACTGTCGTCGTCATCCTCGTACCAAGACGGGCGGACGCTGCATCCGAACTAAGCGGCCGATGAGACAGCCAGTACCAAACAGCAACGGATATTAAGACGAGGAACGCCAGTCCAGCGGTCCAGCGAATCAGTTTTCGGCCCCTTCCGGACTTCGGCTTTATCGGTTCTGCCATTAACAACACGGTATACACCTCCCCTGAATTGGTTGCTCGCGGTCCTCTGACTTCATTCCAGTGATGATGAGTTGCTTGTTTCGTGTTGGCGCTACAACGACGTACGACACGCTCTCAGGTTTCAATTTGTTTTGTTTTTTTGTTTGGTCAAAGACCGGTTTACTTCCCCGATTCGCGCGCGCATTGTTTTCAATGCGAACGCAAATTGGAATGGCGGCACGACTGCTCGTGCTCGTGCTACTGGCCCCCCTGGCTGCGTGCCAAAGCGGACGAACGGCTGCCGCGAGGGTAAATGACACGGATCCAAACGCAGTCTTTGCTCAGGGCGGTGCGCAGGCAAGTTCTTCTCCCGGAAATACGAGCGGGCGTTCCTCTCGCCGAGGACGGGGCAGTTCCGGAACGTCCGATACCGGCAGCGGCAGTCAGTAGCTCCGAATCTTTCTCGTCCTTATAGTCGTCTCGGGCATGGACAGTCGTTGGTCTACGCGGTTTGCGCGGAAAGAAAACGCGGGAACGGAGTGTACAGCGGTTGGCTCTGCTCGCTCCCGAAGAGATCGAGAACGAAGGACGACGACGACGAAGGACGAGGAGGATTGGGACAGACGCTAAACAGATACGGACGCGCCGATACTCTCTGCCGCTACCGCTGGATCGCGGTCTCCGCGCTGCTCGGCGTTTTGCCAACCTGCGATGGCGTGGGCAATTGCGAAACATCCCACCCCCCGCCGAGCGCTTTGATCAACGCCACGGCTCCAGTCATCTCTTGAATGCGAACAGTGATCACTGCTTGCTGGTCTGTGAGCAAGGTCGTCTGGGCCGTGACTACATCGACGTACGGATCGATGCCCGTCTGATAGCGGCCAGTTTCGAGCTTCAAAAACTGCTCGGCGGACTGCTCGGCTTGCCGTTGCTGGATCAACTGTTTCGACAAAATGCGAACCTGAGCAAGACCGTCTTCCACTTGCTGAAATGCCGTCAGCACACTCTGGCGGTAAGCTGCCAGGTCGGCATTGTAGGTCGCGACATCTTGGCGGACCGTGGCGCCGCGCAGTCCGGCGTCGAAGATCGTTTCAGAGACCGAAGGTCCGATGGACCAGGTGTGGTTAGAAGCGTCGAAGAGGTGGCTGAAGGTCGGACTGGAAAAGCCACTGGTGACGCCCAAAGTCACAGTTGGAAAATAGGCAGCATCGGCGATTCCAATCTGCGCGTTGGCTTGCGCCATCGCACGTTCGGCGGCGGCAACATCGGGCCTCCGCTCAATTAGTTGGGAAGGCACGCCGATGGGAATGGGTGGCGGAGCGGAGTCCAGGGGCTTGACCGGAATGGAGAAGTTCGAGGCGACCCTACCCGTCAGAACTGCGATCGCGTGCTCGTACTGGGCACGGGCAACACCAAGATTTGTCGCCGTGGCCTGCGCGTTTTGCAAGGTGTTCTCAGCCTGGACGACCGAAATCTGGTCGGTTATGCCGGTGTCGTATTGGGCGCGGGTGTAATCAAGCGACTTCTGATCCGCCACGATTGTATCGTTGAACAGTTTTTCCAGAGCATCTTGTCCCCGGATTTCGAAGAAAAACGTGGCCAAGCTGGCCTGCTCGCTTAATCGCTCATTCTCCAGATCGGCCGCGCTGAGCTGAGCGTTGTATTGAGCGGACCGAATGGCGTTCCGCACTTTTCCCCAAAGATCCGGCTCCCACGAGACATCTAAAGCCGTCAGGATTGCGGTGAGCGGTGTGGCGGATCCGGTGCCGGATCGTGTGTAGGAGGCGTTAGCGGTCAGCGTCGGATAGAGCTGCGCATTCGCCTCGCCCACCAGAGCGCGCGCTTCCATAAAGTCTCCGAAGAATTGCTTGATATTTTGATCGTTGATATTGAGCTGCTCTTCCAGAGCGTTCAGTTGCGGTTCTTTGAAGATCCTCCACCATGGCCCACGCAGCATGGCGTCTCGAGGTTGAGCCACTTTCCATCCTTGGCCGTTCTTGAACTGTGTTGGGCTCTCTTTGTATGACGCAGGCGGCGTCTCGGTAGTGGCAACAGGCTTCTGGTATTTCGGCCCGACCAGGCAGCCCGGCAGGGTACACAGCATCAGGCAAAAACAGAGTCTGACTGTTCGCTGCCAGAATTTATCCAGTCGTGAATCGCCGCAGAGAGGCCTAGATATCGCTCGGAACAGAGTTTTCGCCATGGTGAAAGACATCGAGTTTCTTGCCCTGCATCCGCAGCCGGAGCCGGTCAAAAGCCAGATAGAGGGCCGGTGTCGTATAAAGCGTCAGCAACTGACTGACGATCAGGCCTCCGACAATACTGATTCCCAGCGGTTGCCGAAGTTCTGAACCCGTGCCAGTTCCCAGCGCCAGCGGGAGCGCGCCAAATAATGCTGCCATGGTCGTCATCAGAATCGGACGGAACCGCAACATGCATGCTTCAAAAATGGAATCGGCAGGCCCCTTTCCCTCCTGTCGCTCCACCTGCAGGGCAAAATCAATCATCATGATGGCGTTCTTTTTGACTATGCCGATCAGCAGGACAATCCCGATGATCGAAATCACGTTGAGATCGACCTTGAACAGCGTTAAAGCCAGCATGGCGCCTACGCCCGCCGAAGGCAGAGTCGAGATAATCGTCACAGGATGGATCAAGTTTTCGTAGAGAATCCCGAGAACGATGTAGACGGCAAGAAGCGCCGTCGCGACCAGGATCGGCATGGTGCTTAACGATTGCTGGTAGGCCAGCAGGGTGCCTGCGAAAAAGCCTTGGATCGTGGTCGGGGTGCCAAGCCGTTTCTGCATGTCCGAAATGCGGGCGGTGGCATCGCTCAGCGAAACGCCCGGCGCCAAATTGAACGACACCGTGACCGAGGGAAACAGGCCCGTGTGATTGATGGCCAGCGGAATAGTATTGGCCTGGCTTGTCGCTACCGCGGCCAGCGGAATGTGGCCCTTGTTCGACGTTGGCAGGTAGACGGACTTGAGGCCCTCTGGACTTTGCCAATACTGCGGTGCTACTTCAAGGACCACGTAGTACTGGTTCAACTGCGTGTAGATGACCGACACTTCCGATTGTCCGAACGCATTATAGAGAGCCGAATCGAGCGACTGCACGGTGAGTCCCAGCTTGGCCGCCGTCACGCGGTCGAAGGTCAGTAGCTCATCGCGTCCGCCATTCTGCTGATCCGAGTTCACATCCTGGAGCCCGGGAAGATGTTTCATCGCGTTGAGCACCTTGGGTCCCCATTCGGCGAGCTCTTTCGCATGGTCGGATTGGAGGGTATACTGGTACAACGCGTTACTGCCTCGCCCGCCAATACGCAGATCTTGTGCAGCCTGAAGGAATACCGAAGCGACCGGTAGACGATTCAATTTCGGGCGTAAGCGATTGATGATCTCGGCGGCCCCAATCTTCCGTTCGGACAATGGTTTGAGCGCAACGTAAACGAAACCGGTATTCGTCGCACCGCCTCCCCCGGTGAAGACAATGACGTTCGCGACCGCGGGATCGCTCTTGATCACATTGCCAATCTCTCGGATGGAAGTGTTCATCGCCGCAAAAGACGAATCTTGCGGTCCTTGCACTCCACCCACCAGTGCTCCCGTGTCCTGCTGGGGGAAAAAGCCTTTCGGCATGTTGATGACCAGTACCACGTTGAGAGCGATGGTCAGCAAGAGCACCACCAGCGTGAGCGTAGGATTCGCCAAAACCCACTCCAGGCTACGCCGGTAAATCGACAAGACCCATTCAAAAGCACGTTCGCTGGCCAGGTAAATGCGACCATGTTTCTTCGTCCGCTCGTCCTTCAACAGATACGCGCACATCATCGGCGTTGTGGTCAGCGAGATGACCATGGAAACGAGGATGGCGGTCGATAGTGTGACAGCAAACTCCCGAAACAGTCGGCCCACGATCCCCCCCATCATCAAAAGCGGGATAAAAACTGCGATCAGCGAAACGCTGATCGAAAAGACAGTGAAGCCGATTTGCTCTGTCCCCTTGAGCGCCGCCTCGAACGGGGCCATGCCCTCTTCGAGATGGCGCGTGACATTTTCCATGACCACAATCGCATCGTCGACGACAAACCCGGTCGAAATGGTCAACGCCATTAAGGAGAGGTTATCGATACTGTATCCGCAGAGATACATCACCGCACAAGTGCCAATGAGCGACACCGGCACAGCAACAGCAGGGATGAGCGTCGCCCGCGGATTACGCAGAAAGACAAACACCACCACGATGACTAGGAGGACGGAAATCAGGAGGGTCCGTTCCACGTCCGCGACCGAGGCGCGAATCGTCGTGGTCCGGTCAAGAACGATCGTCACATCAATCCCTTTCGGGATGGATGCCCTGATCGATGGCATTTCCGCTTTCAGCCGTTCCACTGTAGCGATAATGTTAGCGCCAGGCTGCCGGAAGATGATCAGTGTGACCGCGCGTTTGCCATTTAAATACCCGCCGGCTCGAATATTCTGGACAGAGTCTGTCACTTCGGCAACATCCGACAAGCGGACGGCCGCACCGTTATTGTAACCAATAATGAGCGGCTTATAGTCCGCCGCTCGGGAGATCTGGTCATTGGCAATGATATCCGCCGTCACATCGCCATTGGTGAACTGACCTTTGGGCAGGTCCGCATTCTGGAGGCTCAGCACGGACTGCACATTCGCCATGCTAAGCCCATAGTTGGCCAGTTGTCTGGGGTTGACGTCCACGCGGACCGAGGGCAACGCGCCACCTCCGACGTTCACCTGGCCAACGCCCTGGATCTGCGACAGCTTTTGTTGAATAACGGTCGAGGCTTCGTCGTATAACTTGGCCGGCCCGAATTTATCCGATGTTAGACCGAGGATCATGATCGGCGCATCCGCGGGATTAACTTTTCGGTAGGTCGGATTGGACGGCAGGTTAGTCGGTAGATAGGTCCGCGCCGCATTGATGGCGGCCTCAACGTCCCGCGCCGCGCCATTGATGTTGCGATTGAGATCAAACTGAATGGTGATCGAGGTGGTGCCGAGCGAACTCGCCGAGGTCATTTCTGTTACCCCTGCGATATGACCAAACTGCCGCTCTAGCGGCGTGGCGACGGACGAAGCCATGATTTCGGCACTCCCCCCTGGCAAGCTGGCGCTGACGGAAATGGTCGGAAAGTCCACCTGCGGCAGCGGGGAGACTGGCAGCACCGTATAAGCAAGAGCGCCGGCAAAGGCAATCCCCACCGTAATCAGGGTCGTCGCCACTGGCCGGCGAATGAACGGTGCGGAAATGTTCATCCCGGCGCGGTGTGGCCTAGCTCACCTCGAGTCTCCGGTCCAGCCGATTTACGCGAGAAGCGGTGTGAGAGATTATCAAAAAAGATGTAAATGACCGGAGTGGTATAGAGCGTCAGGACCTGGCTGAAGATCAGTCCGCCCACCATGGAGATCCCAAGGGGGCGGCGTAACTCCGAGCCGATCCCTGAGCCGACAGCCAGCGGGACACCAGCCAACAGAGCGGCCATGGTGGTCATCATGATCGGCCGAAACCGCAGCAGGCAAGCTTCGTAGACGGCCTCCGTCGCGTTCTTTCCACTCTCCCTCTCCGCCTGGAGCGCGAAGTCAACGATCATAATACCGTTCTTTTTTACGATGCCGAGCAGCAGGACCAGCCCGATAATGGCAACCACACTCAGGTCCTGATGAAAAAGAATCAGCGCAATCAACGCGCCTACGCAGGCCGATGGCAGCGTGGACAAAATGGTAATCGGATGGATAAAGTTTTCATACAAAACACCTAGCACGATGTACACCGTGATAATGGCGGCCAGAATTAGCAGCGGCTCATTGGTCAACGAGGCCTGAAAAGAGGCGGCAGTGCCTTGGAAAGCCGCTTGAACGCTCGCTGGCATGTGCATCTCTTTCTGCACCTTCTCGACCACCGAGATGGCATCGCCCAGCGAGGCATTCTCCGCCAGATTGAACGAGACCGTAATCGCCGGGAACTGCCCCTGATGGTTGATCGAGAGAGGCTCAGTGGTGTTTTCAAAGTGGCAAAATGCGCTCAACGGCACTTCATTGCTGATCGTCGAACTGTTCGAACCAGCGGAGCCTGCACCCGTGCTGGCAACTGTCGCCGAGAGCGCATTCGAGGGAGGCGCTAAAGTATTAGCCGCTGGAGTATACTTCGCTGTTCCGGTCAGGGCATTTGAACCCGCGGAAGAGGATCCGGAGGCCGAGAAGGAGGTGGACGCTGCCGTGCCGCTGGCCCCGGATGACGTGTTGGACAAGATGTAAAGGTGATTCAGTCTTTCCGGGTCTTGCTTAAAGTACGGTTCAACTTCCAGCAGGACATGGTACTGGTTGACTTGCGTATACATCGTATTGATCTGTCTTTGGCCGAAGGCGTCATACAATGTGTTGTCGATCGTTGTTGGCGCAATTCCTAGCCGCGAGGCCGTTATCCGATCAATCCCCAGGGATACCGCAAGCCCACCGGGTTGTTGATCGGTTGCGACACCTTCTAGTTCCGGCAATTCCTTCAATCGGTCCACGAAACGGTTCGTCCAGTCACCCAGTTCATTCGCATCGGGATCCTCGAGGGTGTACTGGAATTGCGCACGACTGACCCGGTCATCCACCGTGATGTTTTGCACGGGAGCCATAAACAGGTGGATTCCCTGAACCTCCTCCAGTTTCGCATCGAGCCTGCGAATCACATCGGACGCACTCATGTTGCGCACTTCAAGCGGCTTGAGATTAATCGACATTCGGCCACTGTTGATCGTCGTGTTCGTCCCGTCCGCACCGATAAACGAGGAGAGGCTTTCAACGGCCGGATCCTGTAGAATGACCTTCGCCAGCTCCTGTTGTTTCTGCGCCATGGCCTTTGACCCTATGGTCGGCGGCGCCTGCGTAATGCCCTGGATAACACCGGTGTCCTGGACCGGGAAAAAACCTTTTGGAATGATGATATAGAGATACACCGTTAGCAACAGGGTCGCCACGGCGACCAGGAGCGTCACCACTTGGAACCTGAGGACGAACTTGAGGGTCCGTCCGTAAAACGCGATCATGCTTTCAAAGACCCGCTCAGAGGCCCGGAAGATCCGTCCCTGCTTCTCTTTCGGATGATGTCGCACCATGCGCGAGGTCATCATCGGCGTCAGCGTCAAAGAGACCACCGCGGAAATGACAATGGTTACGGCCAGCGTGACGGCGAACTCCCGAAAGAGGCGCCCAACCACGTCCCCCATAAATAACAGCGGGATCAGGACCGCGATCAGCGACACGGTCAGCGAGAGAATCGTGAACCCGATTTGTTCCGCCCCCTTGAGCGCCGCGGCCATCGGCGCCTCACCTTCTTCGATGTAGCGCGTGATGTTCTCAATCATTACGATGGCATCGTCTACCACGAACCCGGTGGAGATCGTCAGCGCCATCAGGGATAAATTATCCAGGCTGTATCCGAGCGCGTACATGACGGCGAAAGTTCCGACGAGAGAGACCGGCACGGCCACGCTGGGAATGATGGTGGCCATCAGATTTCGCAAGAAAAGAAAAATGACCATCACCACCAGGGCAATCGTCAGCATCAGTTCAAACTCGACATCGGCAACCGATGCATTGATGGCCGTGGTGAGATCGGTCAGCGTTGTCACGTGAATGCTCGCTGGCAAACTGGCCTCCAGTTGCGGCAGCAACTGCTTGATGTTCCTGACCACGTTGATCGTGTTTGCGCCGGGCTGGCGCTGGACGTTTAAAATGACCGCCGGGGTCTCATTCATCCAAGCCGCCTGCTGGTTATTCTCGACCCCATCCACCACCCTGGCGACGTCTGTCAACATCACCGGCGCGCCGTTACGGTAGGCCACCACGACGTTCCGATAATCTTTGCTGGTAATCAGTTGATCGTTGGCGTCAATCTGGAAATCCTGGCGTGGGCCATCAAAATTTCCTTTTGCCGCATTCACGCTGGTTTCCGTCAAGGCCGTACGCAGGTCTTCCAGATTGATGCCATAGGACAACAGTGCCGTCGGGTTGGCCTGAATGCGGACCGCCGGCTTTTGCCCTCCGCTGATGCTGACCAGACCGACTCCGCTGAGTTGGGCGATCTTCGGTGCGAGCCGGGTATCCACCAGATCTTCCACCTGGGAAAGCGGCATCGATTTGGAGGTGACCGCCATCGTCAGCACCGGCGCGTCGGCAGGATTGGTCTTGCTGTAGATCGGCGGCGACGGAAGATTGGCCGGCAGCAGGCTCTGGGACGCGTTGATCGCGGACTGCACCTCCTCTTCGGCGACATCGATGTTCAGACTGAGATTGAACTGCAAGACCACCACCGAAGTGGCGCCGGAACTGGTGGAAGTCATCTGGTTCAATCCTGGCATTTGGCCAAATTGGCGTTCCAGCGGTGCGGTAACCGTCGTGGCAACGACATTCGGACTGGCCCCCGGATAGAACGTGACTACTTGAATGGTGGGATAATCGACCTCCGGCAGGGCGGAAACCGGGAGCTGCGTATAGGCGACAATACCGACCAGGAAAATGGCGGCCATCAGCAAGGAAGTTGCTACTGGCCGTAGGATGAATGGGCGAGATGGACTCATGTTCCCTTGCCACCCGGCTTCTGAGGCCCGGGTGGTTTGGCGGTCGTAACGGTCACCTTCGAGTTGTCTTGGAGCTTGTCGAAGCTGCTATTCGCAACGGCATCTCCAGGTTTGATGCCATCCACTTGCGTGAGCCCGTTATCGGTCACTCCCGCCTTGATGTTTTGCAGGTGCGCGACATTGTTTTGAATGACGTAGACAAACGATGTTTGGCCGTTCTGTTGAATGGCCGCCGAGGGAATCAAAGTCACTCCTTCGAGCGTTTCCACTAACAGCCTGGTATTGACAAACTGGTTTGGGAACAATGCGAAATCATCATTGCCGAATATCGCGCGGACCTTCACCGTCCCCGTCGTGGTATCAATTTGGTTATCCAGAGCCAGCAACTCGCCGCTCGCGATCTTCTTCTGTGCCGTGCGATCGAAGACGTCGACGATCAGCTTTACGTTCTTGCGAAGCTGAGCCTGGACCGCACCGAGGCTGTCCTCCGCGATGGTAAAGATTACCGTAATCGGTTGGATCTGCGTGATGACGACCAGCGGATTCGCCGTAGTGCTTGTGCCCGCCGTCACCAGATTCCCCGGATCCACCAGGCGCAGACCCACTCGCCCGGAGATTGGCGCGGCGATGTGACAGTATTCGACCTGAAGCTGATCAAACTGCACTGTTCCCTGATCGTTTTTCACAGTGCCTTCGTCCTGGCGCACCAACTTTTCCTGATCATCCAGGATTTGTTTGGCCACTGCGTTACGCGCCCAGGCGGCCTGGTACCGTTCGAGATCCATCCTGGCCTGTGCCAGCACGTTCTCGTCCCGTTCAAGCGCCCCTTGCGCCTGCAAAAGCGTTGCCACGTACTGCCGATCGTCAATATCCGTCAGTCGATCTCCTTTTTTGACCAGCTGACCCTCCTGGTAGTTCACCGCGAAAACCACCCCGGTAACTTGGCTGAAGATGGACGCGGTATAAACCGGCGTCACGGTTCCGATCGCATCCAGGTACACTCCAATATTTCCCTTTTGCGCCGTGGCGGTAGTAATCGTGATTTGCGGCACCGGACGCGCTTTGACCTCTTCCTTGCGGCCGAAGACCAGGTAAAGCGCACCCGCAAAGAGCAGCAGTAGCACGCCCCAGATGATCACTCGCAACACTCGACTTCGTGCTCGGCCTTCAGCCGGCACGGATTTGATGTCAGCAGCAGTCTCGATTGCAAAGATTCCGCAGAGTTCCTTTCACAGTCAACGTGATAAATCCGCTTTTCTCAAAAAAGGAGTGGGTATAATGCACGATCAAGAGCTGCAGCACCCTGTTTAATTCGAGTGCTCTCACCTCCCGAACGAACGGAGATTCCTTATTTTCAGCACCGTTCTGCTTTTCAGCCTCGCTTTGGTGGCACTCATTTTGTTGCCCGGTCGGGCAATGGCTTTCGTCCCCATTTCCACTACGGAAAGGGTGGTGTCGTGATTTTCGATCCGCTCGATGCTGGCGGCTACGACGATTTACCGGGCGACGATACCGTTTACCAGGGCCAGGTTGCACCTCAGGACGCTGAAAGCTTACCGTACGCTACGCCGACATCGGACCCCGCCATCGTGATTAGTCCTTATGTGTCGCTCACGTCCTCCAGCCTGGTCTTGTTCATTCGTGCGGTTAGTCGCTCTCCGTTAGCTTTCGGCAACCTATTGTTAGCCGGTGCCACGAAATCGTTCCTCCCTACCAAATCTTTGAGCGCCAACATCTCCGTCCTTTTGGCGCCTTTTGTTTCCATTTAGTTCCATGGCTCCCTTGCTGATTTGGAACCATTGGAAAATTTATGCTCGGCAACAGTTTGCATAACTACTTCTAGGTATAGGACTATCGCCGTCGATTTTCTTGCTTTAGCTCTGTACGGCTCAATCAACCGAAAACGTGTTATTGTCCCTCCTTCGTCGGCACTCTGATCAAGTTTTGGTAGGACAGAAATCATAGATACGTTTGAAATGACGACGATTATCACTTTCGCTGCGTTGATTGTCCTCGGTATCATTATATAAAAACCGGGTCACGCATCCGTCCGGTATACATAACTTCACCAAATGCATTGCCTGTTTTTCTCTTACGACGGCAAAACTATCATCTTCAAAGAAACCGACGACAAAGAGTTGCATTATGACTTGCACGGCGCCGAGATAAAGCAGTAATGGGTGTGCAGCATAGCGGAAAGCATCTCGAAAATCTTATGCAGACGGCAGTTCAGCGAAATGCAAAAACAGGAAGCCGATACAACTTGGTAAGCCATGCAAGAATGGAGGCAGCTTCATTTGTGGACTTTAACGTCCCGGGAGGTTCGTCAAATCGGACTTAGAGCCATTTTCAAACTGTTTAAGATGCCGTCGATCACAGGGCGAGTTAAGAAGGCGCTGCCAAGTTGGCTTATACTCATCCGCAGATACCGGAAGGCGCACGGCGTCTTCCCGAATCTCGTTCGCCCAGCGACTCTTAACGAAAAAATTCTGTACCGAATACTTTTTGACCGGCGACTCGTGTTAACGCGGGTCGCGGACAAGGCGGCCGTGCGCCCGTATGTGGAGTCGCGGCTTGGCCCGCAGGTATTGCCGAAGCTTTACTGCCTTACGACCCGTCCCGACACGATCCCGTTTGATCAGTTGCCTGACCGCTTTGTGGTCAAGCCGACGCATGGCTCCGGCTGGGTTCAGATCGTCACAAACAAATCAGCCCTTGACCGCGGCGCACTTGTAGACCTTTGCACCCGCTGGTTGAATCAGAGCTATTACGAAATCACGCGGGAATGGGTCTATAAGGGTATTCAGCCGCAGATCATGGTCCAAGAGTTTATTGACGACGGCAGCGGGTCTAGGCCGAATGACTACAGGCTTTTCGTCTTTGGCGGCACGGTCGAGCTTATCCAGGTCGATGTTGGGCATCTGACCACGGGTCGGGTACGGCTTTATACGCCGACTTGGGAAAAGCTAGCGCCCGAGCGTGGCGGCGATGTCCCTCAGCCCGCCCATCTTGCGGAGATGATTGCGGCCGCCCGGACCCTATGCGGACATCTGGATTTTGTCCGCGTTGATTTCTACGATACGGCCGAACGGCTGTATTTTGGTGAACTCACGACGTCACCTGAAGGCGCCATGGGCCAATTTCTTCTGAAAGGGCTTGACCGCCATTTGGGCGCGCGCTGGCAGGTGCCCGCGCCAAACGCGATCGTGGGCCGGCCTGGAGTCGCCGCGAGGGGGATTCACCTGATCCGCCAGCGCCGGTGCACACGCGGCTGGCTGAACGCATGATCGAATTCGGCGTGGCGACGGCCACGGAAGCTCACCCCACGGTGAAGCGGATCGATAGCGATTTCTTTGAATCGAGGTAAATCTGTTCACCATTCAGTCGCGAGGTACGGCCTTCATATTTATTGTAAATAGACTCCCTATTGCTTCTCGTGCCTCCTCTCACCCGATCGGGTGATAAGCAACAACAAATCTTGTACCTTTCTGTCTTTTAAAGGATTCCTAGAGCTATTGCGACGGAGAACCTGGTTCGGTCGCAAGGATGAGGGAGAGGTTCTAATGACCAACTCGCTTCTGATAAACACCTACGCACGACCCGCGGCATTGAAAAGCGATTATCGGCACTTCCTATAGAATATAACCAGGCTTATTTCGAGCTGTGCTATCTTATGAATGAGAGACCATGAACTATTAATAACCAACACAAGTCGATCCTTAAACAAACGGAATCCAATGGAGCAAAGGTCCAACAGTTATTGAATCAGAGCATGTTTAATCAATAGTGATAGGACGAGCAGGCAGGTTGATCGAAAGGACTTTCACCGGGAACATCTGGGTCCAAAATGCGATCTGACTCTCTTCCGTCATAATATCTTTGAAACACAAAGGGGATCCCAATCCGGACCATCCTGCCAGCTTACGAGCCTTAGGAGCGACTTTTAAGAGACTAGACAACACGAAATGGAACACTATATATGCCCAGACTTAGTAGACCGAGCAGTGAGGAGCCCCATCGGGTGATTCTGCGTGGTAGCGAACGCAAACCGAAGACAAACGCGAAGGACCTTGGATCGGCTTCGCTTGACACAATCCTCGACGTCACCGTTCGAGTTCGCCCTCGAGAGCAATTGCCAGCTATTCCCGAGCCCGGCGAAGTGCCCCGAATGACGCATCAGCAATGGGAGGCGAAGTACGGCGCTAATCCATCCGACTTCGAGAAGGTCAAGGAATATGCCATCGCATGCGGATTAAAGGTCGAAGCAACGAGTATTGCAGAGCGAAGAGTCCTCTTGTCCGGCACCGTGTCGGCTTTCAGTAAAGCCTTCAACGTTGAGCTCAGAGATTATGAGATAGACGGGCGGCGGTTTCGCGGTCGATCCGGGCCAGTTTACATCCCGCAGTCACTTGATGGATTGGTCGTGGGTGTCTTTGGCTTAAGCAACGAACCGTTTGCCGAGCCGCATTTTTGGCGAACGGCACCTATCCCCCATGCGCTGGCAAGGATGCCTCGTGGATTCACTCCGATAGAAATAGCCCGTCACTACAACTTTCCGACAAAACTGGACGGGAAGGGTCAGACCATTGGTATTATCGAGTTGGGGGGTGGCTTTCGTCAGCAAGAGTTGGACTCCTATTTCAAACAGCTGAACGTTAATCCACCCAATGTTAAGGTTTTCAAGTTTGTCGGTGGGGGAACCAACAATCCCGGTTCAGACCCGCTCGATCCTGAAAATCCAGACGTGGAGGTTTTGCTCGATATTGAAGTGGTCGGCGCCATCGCACCCGGGGCGCAAATTGTTGTTTACTTTGCACCAAGCACCGAGGACCAGAGCTTTCTCGACGTGATGACGGCGGCGGTTCACGATAGTCAAAATAATCCGTCCATAATTTCGATCAGTTGGGGCGGACCGGAAGCAACCGCAACCAATCAGTTTCAATGCAACTTTGATCAGGTTCTGCAAGCGGCCGCTCACTTGGGAATCACCGTCTGCGTGGCTTCAGGGGACAATGCATCAGCGGATTTTCCATCAAACGACCCACAGCGTCCTTGGGATGGCAAAGCACATGTAGATTTTCCGGCCTCCAGCCCGTTCTCGCTGGCTTGTGGAGGCACCCGGATTATTGGCACAGGAGTATCGGCAAACGAAGTGGTCTGGCATCCCGGTCCCAACGAAGGAACCGGAGGCGGTGTTAGCAGAGTGTTTCCGCTCCCAACGTATCAGGGGAAGGCAGGAGTTCCGACTGCCAGGAATCCGCCTGGTCGTTTGGGCCGCGGAGTTCCAGACGTCGCGGGAGATGCGGCACAAGAAAGCGGGTACCGGATTCTATGCGATGGCCAGTTCTTTCCTGATCCAAACCACAGTCCGCCATTGCCACCCATCGGTGGAACTAGCGCCGTTGCGCCGCTCTGGGCGGGTTTGCTCGCACTTATAAATCAGTCCCTTCGAAGGAACGTCGGCTTTCTAAATCCGCGAATTTATCAACTTTTGCCATCGTCCGGAGCTTTTAAAGACATCACATCCGGAAATAATGGCGACTATCAAGCCGGTCCAGGTTGGGATCCCTGCACAGGGTTAGGTGTTCCCGACGGCGAACTGTTACTGGAAGCGCTTCGGAACCCCGCATCTGGACGCGTTTTTTCTGCCGCTGAAGAAGACGAGACAGGAGGGAATGATTCCCGCGTCGCCCTACTGATGGAGTATTTGCAGACCACGCGAGCGCTAGTCGATCTGTTGGCATCGGAGAATTTCCTGACAAACGTCGCGTCGCGCTCGCCCAGGCGGCATGGTAAGTCTCGACAACGTCGTGATTCCGATCGGCCTGGTGATCCAAGCGAGCCTGGCGATCCAAATCAGCCCGGTGATCCAAGTCAGCCCGGTTGACCCAAGACCTCCCTAAGGCCTGGTGCATCGTCTGATACGCGGAAGGCATACCGTTGGCTTCAGAAGGGTTTGGATGCTTGGCAGTGCTGTAGGCGAGAGAAGCGGGATCCGCCGAGGTGAATGGCGAACCAGCCAAGCCAGCAACGCGTTCCGGGCATTCGTCTACGCCAGACGCGCCGTCACCCGAGGTCCGCCCGTCGATGAGCTAATGTCGCGAGGATAGTGTCGAGAATATCATCGAGCCGTTTGCCTGCATCTTCCGCCAGAAATCGCAGGACGAAGTATCCATTCCTCTGCAGCATTGCGTCTCTCCTCCGGTCGCGCCGGTACGCTTCGGCACCGGCCAAATGTTGTGGTCCATCCAGTTCGACTGCCAATCGGGAATCCGCACAAAATAAATCCACCTCCATCCGCCCCCAGACATCAAAGGGAATTGGCAGCTCCTCGTTTAATCGAAAGCGACCGGCCGTTTCCGGCAGTGTTTCCAACCGGCGATACAGGAAAGCCTCGCTGGCGCTCCGGGCACGATCGGCGCCCTCGGCCTCCGGGGATGGCGAACGAGTAGCATGGACAAAAAGGTTCGCCAACGGCGTCTCCACCCCATCCCGAATGAGTCGGCGAACACTCCCGGCGTAATCCCGCTTCCACTCCGGATCAATCGGCAGGGGCACCTCGATAGGCCATCCCGGAACGGCGCTTGCCGGCAGTAGCATCGTGTAGCCGAGCGATTCGTAGCCACGGCATCTCCTGTCGAACATTCTTGCGAGCATTGGAACGTTCAGGTCCGCATAGTCGTACACACGGACTTCCCGCTTCCCGCCATGGAGACGATGCAGGCGCCCCACATACTGAGAGATCGTTCCTCGCCACGAAACAGGCAAAGTCAGGAACAATGTATCCAGGCGCGGATCGTCGAATCCTTCGCCGATGTAGCGACCCGTAGCCAGAATGACGCGGCTGACGGTCTCTGGAATGTGAGCAAGGCTATCTAGAGCTCGTTGCAATTCTTTCCGCCCCATGCCACCCTGCAAAGCGATCACGTGTGGAATTTCATCCGCCAATCGTTGAGCGAGGCGCTGCACATGTTCAATCCGCTCGGTGAGCAGCAAAGGCGAGCGACCCTCGCGCACCGCACCCAATACATCGGCGCAAATCATTTCGTTCCGCGCATCTTCCTGTTGAAGTGCCTCGCAGAGTCTGTGAAATTCCATCCGAGGATCATCCTCGGGCGCCGCCATGGTCCGAAAGCCGGTCGGTCGGACAAATACCCGGTGAGTAAAGGGCCTGGCCGCAGCTTGCTTTTTCGGATCAACGCGATACCGGACCGGGCCGCATTGCATGAAGATGATCGGGTGATGGCCATCTTTACGATTAAGAGTGGCGGACAAGCCAGTCACGAATCTCGCTTTGGCCCGGCGCGCGACGAGTTCAAAGCTCCGAGCGGACAAGTGATGACATTCATCGACCACCACGTGACCGTAATCTCCGATCCGATCATCGACTGTGCCTTTGTGGACCAGGCTTTGCACGAGGGCCACATCCAGCGTCCCGGTGAGCTTTTTCCGCCCGCCTCCAAGGCGTCCGATGGTCTTGGCTTGTACGCCGAGAAATTCGGATAAACGCTCGATCCATTGTTCCACGAGCTGTCGGCGGTGCACAAGTACGAGGGTGTTCACTCGACGTTGCGCGATGAGCCAGGCGGCCACCACGGTTTTGCCGAAAGCCGTTGTGGCGGCCAGAACGCCTGTGTCGTGCCCGAGCATTGCCTCTGCGGCCGCTTGTTGTTCCGACCGCAACGCGCCGCAAAACGACACTTTCAGAGGAATGCCGCCGAAGCGTTCATCGCGGATATTCGTCTTGATCTTCAGCTCCTGAAGAACCCGCCTTACCTCATCAAGACAGCCACGCGGCAGCGCGAAATGCATTGGGTGCTCCTCCGCGCAGTGGATGATTCTCGGTTTTCCGTACGTTGGAAGGCGCATCGACTGAGTCCGGTAAAACTCAGGGTTTTGAAACGCAGCAAGGCGCAGCAAACGATTTCGAAGCGTCGGCGGCAAGTTCTCCCGACCAATATAGACTTGATCCGCGAGAATCAGCTCCAGGCTCTCCGGCACCGGCTCAGAAATAGGTGGATCGTAACGTCGCGACGGCGGCGCGGTCCACGGACTATCATCCTCGTCGGTCACAGCCATCGGCACTCCGATGACTCGTCCCTTGGCTTCGGCATCGCGGACCAAAGCTTCGACTTGCTCCCGGCTGATTCTGCGCAGCGCCGCCAGAAGCGACCACTGGTCCGCATATGGCTTGAATTGCTGATCGATGAAGACGGTATTTCCCGATTGCCTCGCTTGCTTTTGCAAAGGCAATGCAATCAGGTTTCCAAAGCCTCCCTTGGGCAAAGTATCCTGATTCGGAAAAAGCCGATCATAGGACCCGAAACCAACCTCCGGCCGACGCTCCATCGTCTCGGTGAGAACGTGTGAGCCCAGTTTGCGAGCAACGCTCCCAGAGACGGCATCTTCGAAGAAGAGCCAGACGTGGCCCCCGTTCCCGGAACGCGATCGCTCCAGGGCAGCCGGCAAGGAGAGCCGGCGGCATGTGTCGAGGAAAGCGCCCGCGTCTTCCTGCCAGCTCTCCTCGTCGAAATCGGCCGCCAGGAAATGGCACGCCTCGTCGTGAAGCATGGGATAAACCCCCATGACGAAAGCCCGACCTTGACTATCTCGCCCTGAGAGATGCCATCGAATGACCTCATCGGTGACTGGAATAAAACGCCGGTTTGGACAATCGGCGCACTTGATTCTAGGTTTCTCACAGACGCCCCGCACCCATTCGTTTGCGCAAGCTGGCGAATAACCGCCCTTTCCGGTTCTTTGGTTCTCGAAACGGACGGGGAAAACGTCCGTTCTCCCGCGAAACAGAGACCGGAACAGTTTGATCTTTGCCTCCGGCGAAGAATCCCGGCTGACCGATTGGCTGCTTTGATCCCAAGTCCCCGCCGGCTCCCTGGCTCTACTCTCCGAAATGGCAACGTCAACGGGCACACCGCCACGGTAGGTACGAAGCCGCACGGCGTCTACCTCGCAGTCGCCTGGAGTCTCTATTTTAGCGCCGTCTAGCGCCAATCGTCCTCGTCGTCGTTCTCGTTCTCGATCTTTCAACGTCGTTGGCAATCGGCGCGATTCCCGCATCCACAGAAGTCGAGGACGACGACGATTCAGGAGGTACTGATACCGCGCTAAACAGATCCCGCCCGGAGGGCGATGCGTCTCGACGATCCGAGAGCTGAATGAGAACTAAGCCGATCGATTGGGCACAGCGTGTGAATAACCTCGCAAATCGGTTTTTTTTTACAATGGCTGGAGTGGTCACGCGCCCTTGGACGGCGAACAAACATTGATAACTGCGAGATTTGCAATATTCTAGACTCCAGTGAGAATTTCTGGAATGGGATGTGCTGGTTTGTGAATAACTTTTTTTGAACATTTTTAAGCATTTCCCTGTCAGCCTTTTTAACTGAGCGATTTCATCCAAATTACTTTGGATAGCAGTGATTCCAAAGTCAGGGCAAACAAGCGAGGGTCTCAGTTAAGAGTGAGTAGAAGCCGTCTGCGTCAACGTTGTTGATCCACAGTGCATTGGGGGGACGTTCCGTCACCCGGTTCCAATCGACCACGGTTTCGCCGAGCGTTAGAGCGCTGTAAATCTCGACAGCTACGTTAACGCGTCGGCCAGAGAATAGCTCGGGCTCGAGCAAATATCCGATCACACAGGGGTCATGAAGGGGGCCTCCTTCGGAATCGAATTTTTCGATTTCGTGGCGCTCGTAAGCTGTAAGAATTTGGGCGATCAGCCTGCCGGCGCGGTTGCCAAGGTTCTTTATGCGTTCGACGCGTGCTGTTGTAGTCAATACTTTGTGACTTACATCGAGCGGCAAGACGGTGATCGGAATTCCGCTTTCAAAAACGACGGCCGCCGCGTGTGGATCCACGTAGACGTTAAACTCGGCGGTCGGCGTTATATTTCCTCTTTTGAAATAGGCGCCGCCCATCATGACGATTTCTTTGATGCCACGTTTTACGTCTGGAGCTTGGACGAGAGTGGCAGCGAGATTTGTCAGGGGACCAATCGCACAGATCGTGACACTTCGCTCCGGGACGACACGAAGAGTATTCATCAAAAATTCCACAGCGTGGTCCTTCGCGAGCTGAATCTTTGGTTCGTGCAGCGGGACGCCTTCGAGCCCTTCCTTCCCGTGAATAGATTGAGCCGTAACGAGATCACGCACGAGCGGTCTTGGACATCCTGCATAAACGGGTACTTCTGTTCGGTTCGCCCAATCCAGTACGATCCGAGCGTTCCGAGAGGTGAGGTCTATACCCACATTTCCGGCCACAGTGGTAATTGCTCGTATATCTAACCGATCATTTGCCGCCAACGCAAAAAGAATGGCGATCGCGTCGTCCTGCCCGGGATCAGCATCAATAATAATCGTGTGTCTGAATTGATTAGATGCCATCGAACAAATTGTATTAGACCGCTGATTCGACTATGTAAAGTGTCGCCTGCGCGCAAAAGCACCGTCACCAGTCCTATTCATTGCAGCCACATCGTTCTCAGCAGATTTCGATTGTTTGGTTGAGTCCGTTTCGGGTGACTCGTTAGTCCCAAAGTTCGATCTACGAATGCGCGGAGTCAGCAACGAATATGGCCTCCGCTGCCTCCTGGAGTAATTGAAATGTGTTAACTGCATCTTTTTGAGACGCCCTCGCATTTGCGTCCGAGTGTACCACTCTATTCGCCTTCTGATTAATCTTCTTTAATTTGGTAAAAGTCGTACTGTCCAGATTCCCTGCATCGTGCAGCGTCTCCAGTGCAATTGCTAGTGTACGCCCTTGTGTCGGTCTGATTCCGAGGCTAGTGGAAATCTTTTCCACACCCCGGCGGCATGCGAAGATTGCGGCCTCAGGCACACCAAGAATCAGGCAACGCTCGACCAGCGCCATATCTTCAACCAGACCTTGAGGAATCGCGTTCGGATCAGCCGCACGCAGGATTGACGGCCGATAGTGTTCGAGAAAAGGATTGGCAATTGTGTAAAACTCCATGTACTCGGTAGCCACTTTCTGGACCTCTTGCACCCTTCTCTCGTACTTTTCGTGAGGGATAAACCAGTTCGGAGTCCGACTATCGACGTTCAGTACTCCGAATTTATCCAACGGTATATTGATGACCGAACCCATATTCTCCTGGTCCACTTTTATGTGCTTTTCCCAAAGCACCTCTTGATCCAATCGAGCATTATCAATGAATTTAATCTTCCCTTTTTGAAATGCGATTCCACAACTGCCCCTTCTGTCTTTACCATCCCGGACTTTGAGCGGAAATAAACGGTGGAACACGTTTTTATAGTAGAAGCCGTGAGTTAATATGACTCGGAGGTGGTCCTTCGCAGGATCATAGACCATCAAGTTGGAAGATATTTTTCCGCCCGGATCTTGCTTGACGCCAGCACTCAGGGACAAGACATTTTGACCGATCTTGTACATTGCGAAGACCTTAGCAAGATCGTCGATCTGCGTCGCACCGAAGCTCTGAATCTCTTTGCGCAAGTCTCGGATCCAACTCTGGAATAGGATCTCTTCCATATGCTGTACCTGTAACACGCCGACGATGGATGATTTGTACCAAATCAGGCCCCAGAATCGTGCGTATAGCATACTGGGTATCGTTGGAAAAGGTTAAAATCGCGCTCCTGACTATTCAAGCGTGAAGATGCCGAACGAAACCGGATCCATCACAAAGCAGCCGTCCCGGAATGCCGCGCCTTGAGCAAGCAATGGACGTAATGAACTAAGTTTCATCACCTCCCCCAAGGCAACCGTGCAGACCCTGTTGGCAGGATTGATGGCAACGATTATGCGCTCCCTACCCGCTATCCGCAGGTAAACAAATGGATACTTATTTTTCTCAGCATACAAGGGCTGAAAATCTGCGGAATTCGCAAGCGCAGGGTGATCGCGCCGCAGCTTCAGCACTGCACGGGTAAAGTTCAACATTGATGCCGGATCATTCTCCTCTGTCGCGACATCGGGTCGTGATTCTGACGGATCAATTGGAAGATAAAGCTTCTCGGCCGGTGCAGTCGAAAAACCCGCATTCTTGTCCTCGGACCACTGCATCGGGGTTCGTGAACCACAGCGCTGCACCTCTCCAAGGGTCCCACCCTCTTTGTTCGGGACACCCGGAAGAAATTTCATCCCAATCTCATCGCCGTAATAAATAAAGGGCACTCCGGGCATAGTGAGCAGCATAGCAAAAATAGCGCGAACATCTTGTTCGTTCCGCCCCCACGTTGGACGGGGAGTATCGTGATTGCCCGTCGGGATCGAAATATAGCCACGGGATTTCGTTATCGTGTAGTGCCGTAGGTATTGGTCGACGAAAGCCTTGATGTCGCCGCCTCCTGCCCGCTCGAAAAAGGCGTGAGGTGTCCGAGCGTCGCCGTCAAGACGCGACTCCGGACCGAGGAGTATTTGATAGGATTCACGGAATTGGAGAAGAGAATCGATGTGGAAGCCGGCAGGAATAGCTACCGCCGGGTCGCTCCATTCGGAGACAAGAACAGCTTCGGGATACTCTTTGTCAAGCCATGACCGATAGTAATGCCAGAGAGCGCTGATCCCTTCATGATCGGAATCGTTGCGGATGAGCGAGGAGGCCATATCGACGCGGAAACCATCAGCACCCAAGTCCAACCAGAATTTCATCTCATTTTTGAGTTCCTCGCGCACCGCGATGCAGGCGGGATCAGCGGTCGGAAGTTGCCAACGCTCTTTCGGATCGGGCCGGGCATAGCCGTAGTTCAAGGCTGGTTGAAATGGAAAGAAGTTCGGTAAGTAACGATCCAAACGATTGTGCTCGCCGGGAAATGGTTGGGAACCAGGAATATTCTCGCTAGGCGGTGTCCAGATATACCAGTTCGAAAAATGGTTAGGCCTGTCGAGCGCAGATTGTCGAAACGCTGGATGGGTGATCGAGGTATGTCCGGCCACGAGGTCCAGGCACACGTGCATGCCTCGCTTGTGGGCCGCGGCGCAGAGATTCTTCAGGTCTTCGTTCGTCCCATAGCGCGGAGCTATCCTATAAAAGTCAGCCACGTCATAGCCCGCGTCGCCGAAAGGCGACTCAAAAATCGGATTGATCCAAATTGCGTTACAGCCGATCGAATAGATGTAATCAAGCTTAGAAGTGATACCAGGTAAGTCACCGATCCCATCGCCGTTCGAGTCGTAATAGCTTTGGGGATAGACCTGATAAAATACCGCCGTCCGAAGCCACTTCGGTCCCGGAGGAAGCTCGGCCCAAAGGGGCGCACCAGCTTCAATGGCAAACCAAAAAACGGCCGGGAGAGCCCACCGTCCGATCATTTCAGCATTCTCCAGCCACACGTCATACCCCGCTCAACCAGATAATCTGCGATCAACGAGCCTGGCCCTCCCCCAAGTCGGCATCGAGGAATAACAAAGGTTGAGGCATTGACGGCTAACATCGTTCTTGGATCTTTGCGATTAGATTTGCACGCTGACGTGGTATTTCAGCAAAGACACCCTCTGTCAGTGCGTCCAAGGGAGTAGCAGACGTTGAAATCACGGACTTCAATCGCTGGACAAGCGGATTGTCAATGACTTCAGAAACACGCGGGGGCAAAGGCGGTTGGGTCTCGCTGCCTGCCTCGTTGTATAGGCGAACGGAGGCGGTGTTCAGAGACTCGTCAACGAGAATAACCGCCGCGCCTTGCAGCGGGGCCGGCACCATTGAGTCAACCACCCACCCACCATCGTTGTATACCTTCACCCCATTCCCATAACCGGCGTAAGAACGGACTTCTTCAAATGGTTTGTGGGTGTGACCGAAGATAAAGGAAACGTCAGGAGGAACCGAACCGCCGTTGTCCGTCCGGATTTGCTTCAACAAAAACTTTTCCAGAAACTGGCGCAGTCCTGATTCCGCATCCGCGCTCAAGGCGGGATCCGTTCGCTTGACCTCCCGTTTGGCGACATCGTTCAGCAAGAAGTCAAGCACCGAGGTCAGAACCATATGTTCGACCGAGCGCGGAAACCAAGTCAGCCCGTATTTCGTTGCGATTCCCTCGGCTAGATTGGATACCAACTTCTTCAATTCAATATCTGCCTGCAATTTGTCGTAGATCAATTCCACATCTGTCCCAAAATCGCCGGAGCGCCCAAGCGTCGACCAGAAGAAATCAACCCACGCAAAATTTTCAGACTCCAGATCCCAGATTAAATCTGGCTCGGCGCGGTCGGGAAATAGAGTCGAACGTAAGGTCGTCATCAGCCGGTAAATGGACTCGATGTAATGGCCGTGGCTAAAGATAACGCACTTCTGCCCATCGGCACTACGGACCCCGAAATTTGGATACACCACCAGAAATCGCGGTTGCGCGCCATCCTCATATTTTGGCTCATATCTAGTCATCAACGTGTCAAGCAGGTAGCAAGGGACAGGATCGTATTCCTCGAGAAACATATTGGTCGTGTGCCACGGGGCATTGAGGTTGTCCCCCCATTTTGTGCTGGAAAGATACTTTTCAATGTATTGCGTTTCCCTGGCAGTTTCCCAAAGATGATGATCGTGGTTGCCTGGATTGTAATAAATCGTCTTGTCGAATAGTTCCTCGCCCGGTTTCATCGTCAATTCCATGAATCGTTCAAAAACCATGGAGGCCACGTTGACATCCGCCAGGGCCAGTTCAAGGGCATCCCCGTTCAATATAAGAGTGGGCTTTTGTGGACCGTGATTTTGCGAAATCAACAGCCGCAAACAATTAACCAATTGAACCATCACTTCGCTAGCTGTCGTTGGATCGGCTTTCAATTTCTGGCCGGCATTTGTGACGGAAATCAATCGCGTGAGAATACTATTCTCCGCCCCCAAGTGCAGGTCAGACAAGCAGACATAACGAATGTCGTTCATCGCTTTATTCGTCCCATCGTCGCTAACGACAAATTCAAATCGTCAAACAATCCCTGATTTAGAAAATTCGGATCATAGAGAAACGATTGGGAGCCACCGGCCAGGATCCCGGCACCGCAACCTCGTAAGTCCTTTATTATCAGGTTCTTACTGCACCCGGACGGGTTCGAACCGCCAACCTACAGTTCCGTAGACTGTCGCTCTATCCAGTTGAGCTACGGGTGCTTTCTATCGCGGACGTGACCATATGGCACAACTCGCTTTTGGCAAGGCCAAAGTATCTGTTTAGCGTCTGTCCCAATTCTCCTCATCCTCGTCGTCGTTCTCGTCCTCGACTCCTCGACTTCTGTGGATGCGGGAATCGCGCCGATCGCCAACGACATTGAAAGATCGAGAACGAGGACGATTGGCGCTACGCGGCGCTAAACACATACGGCGGAAAGCCGTCCCGTCCTGCAACTCCGGACTTCTTGACAGAGCCTCTCCGAATCAATCTTTCTTTACCCGCCCGATTCTCTGTCCATGGTATTGTCCTGTACCCGAAATGAGATCTGTTTTGTTGCGATCAAAATCGGCGTCGGGGAAGGAAAATTGCTTTCCGACAAAGCGATAAAGACGAGGAGATCTCGACGAAGTTGATGAAGGTCTGCAAAACGCCCATACACCGATACGCCAACACGCAGACACGTTTTCGCTGGGCTCGCCGCACGCTCGATAGATCGATCGCTCAGGTCGTGCGATCCGGTCTGCGGCGGTACGTGACTGTCAGCGTCCTCGGCGCCGCAGTTTTACTGCTCTGCCAATGCCATCGGCGATCGTCGCCTTCAGTGCCGACGCCGACTGCAAACGCGGCGACGCCACTCCCACCGCCAGTTGCTACGGCCCAAGTGACTGCGACGCCAACGGTGAGCAACTCTTCCCTTCCACTGCCCACTGCGAGCTCGACTCCCGATCCGTTCGGAGAGGGTATAAACCAGCTGCTTCAGGCTTCCGGGAAGGGCTTCCTAGAATTGCACGGGAAACTCAAAAGGACGGAGAACGGCGCCGGTCCGGATCCTCTTTTCCGGGTGAGAAAAATTTATGAAGGAACTTTCCTCTTTGGTGGCGCCGCATTAGCCGAGCTTGAGGAAGTCTATTATACGGCCGGGCAACAGCCTGCCTACAACTACCACCTGTACTACCAGGCGCTGTCGACCCGAGCGTCGATAGAAAAATATGAGGACTTCCGCCTGAACTTGAATCGGGTGCTACAAGGTTTTGAGCATACCTTCGGCGATCGGTACGATGCGTGGGCGCGGGAGGACCTTCACAAGACCGCCGTCTTGCTCAGCAGCCAAGAGGCCACCGGTTCACCCGAAATCCAGATTCACGTGGCGTTCTCATCGCCTCAATGGTGAACTCGATCGTCAGGAAATGCTGCGTCCGCGTGCCGTGATAAATTCTCCTCGGACTGGAAAACCCGGAAACCGTCGTACGATCGTGCTAGACTGTGCGCAGACACAGATTTGTTTGAGTATGGCATCACAGATCCAAGCGTCGTGAAAGAGGCGAAAACTACGAAACAGGGAAACGGGCGCCGGACCCAGAGACTTGACGCCACGGCCGCACCGGACTGCTTTCCCGCCGACGCTGCCGGGGCGCCGATCATCCCAAAAACAGTTAGAAAGTATTTGCGAATGGTTCTCTGGGCTTGTCTGAGTGCCGGTTTTCTCGGGGGCGGCACTCTGGCCTGTGGTTTGCTCGCGCAGGAAGAAAGCTCGACCGGAGCGATCCTTCTTTTCGTGGCGGCACTCGCGGGCGTCGGTGGTTGTCTGTTCTGTTTCTACCGTTTCCTGCGGGAGATTTCTCGAAAGCCCAGGACGCCGTTTATCTCCACTCTCCAGTAATCCAAAGATTCCTAGCTGCAGATTGGGCGCTTTCAGGGGAAGGGTGGCCCGGTTCCGCTGCAGCCTGAACGCCTAAGCCTACCGCTCATTCGGTTCTCAAGAAGCAAAGCGGACGCTTCGCCTATGCCGACAAGCTCTCCTCCAACGGAAGAGTTGCCGTTTCCTCCCGGATAATTTGCTTGTAGAGCTCTGCGCTCGACGTCGGCACACGTTTGAGTTCCGGATCATGGTCGAGATCAATATGGAAAAGGCCAAAATCGCTGGCCGGACCGAACGGTAATCCCCACTCCCGATTGGAAGTGATGCTCCAATAGATGTAGCCGTGCACCGGGATTCCCAACCGTCTAGCCCTGGTCACTCCGCGGATGTGTTCACGGAGATATTCCACCCTGGTGAAACCGTCGGCGTGATCGATGCATCCGTTTTCAATGATCATCAGTTCCAGATCGGGGAACCACCGATGAAACCTTGCCAGCACCCGCACCAGACCGGGCGGATCGACCGGCGCATCATCAAAATGGCTCATCGACGCGTCGATCAACTGGTGGAGTCTATCCAACTCAAACGAGTCGATGCCCCAGTAGTAGTCGAGACCCACGTAGTCCTGCTGGCCGACACACTCTTTCGGGCATAAAAACTCCGGCAACCTTCCAGCCATTCCAAGATGCCACCAATTGCTGTTCAGAACGGCACCAACAACGCTCGCGGTTTTCAGCAGAGGCTCCAGAAATTTGCTCCAGGAAGTCAGCAAAGGAACCCGTTGATCCAAAGTAACCGTCTGAAACTGGACACAACCGTCACGGCCGAAAATCTTTTTCCCGACTGCGTAAGCCAAGCTGATTTCTTTTTGGGTCGTTTCGTGGGACATGACGTCTCCAGGGTCACAGACAATCCCAACCCGCAGATACCCGCGGCGGCGGATTCGTTTGAAGGCTTTCTGGTGCGGCTCAGGGACCATGCCTGGATCGGAAAAACTCGCGATCGTCGCGTTGACCGTGCTTAATAGATCCGGATTCCCTTTCGCGACACCAACGGCGTATCTCGATTCCGCCAACACCTCTTGCAAAACGATCAGATCGGACGGAATGGCCGCGTGAGCGAGAGCGACATCGTCTGCGACGAATCCGTCGATTTTGCCCTGCTGGAGCGCACGCAGGCCATCGCGATGCGTACGAAAGGCTTGTTGCCGGGCCGTCGGCACAAGCCGTGCAATCGTGTAGGTCGCGATCGACCCGCGGGCGAAACCGACCAATTTTCCGGCTAACATGGACATCTCACGTGTCTGGCTCACTTTCCTGACGACAAGGCGCTCGACTCCCTCCGCGTAGGTATGCGAAAACGCGACTTTAGCCGCCCGCTCCCGCGTTGGTGTAAATCGGGAGATGATCAGGTCAACCGGCGTTTGTGACAGAAGCGTTTGCTCGGCCAATCGACGGTTGCGGCGGCGAAATGATTTTGCCGAACTCGTTCGGGTAGCGACAAGATCGATGACAAACTGCAGAAGACCTGGGAGCCCGAGCACGAACGGGTTTGCGCCGACTTTCGCCTGCGGATTCTTTCCCCGAATCACCGCCCGACTCAACGTATGGGCAATGAACATGTTCCTGATCAGAATCGCTGCTTGATCCAATTGGTCGGACAACGCCATTTCAGGTGCCGTCCCGGGCGGAACGAGGTAGGAAGGCTGCCACCAAGGCTTGACGTAACCATATGCTAACAAGTTTGGTTCGTTAAAAGTTACCCAGTACGGGATTAACTCACCCATCGCATCCACTACCCTCTGGACGTAGGCACGGTACCATTGCGGAAACTTCTCGGCCGTCATTCCACCTCGATCCTGCACATGAACGGGCCAGGTAAAGTGGTGCAGTGTAACCAGTGGGACCATGTCGGCAGCAAGGACCGCTTCGGCTACTTTGCGATAATGATTCAGGACATCCGCGGCGAACTCGCCGCAACGCGGTTCCACTCGAGACCAGGAAATCGAAAAACGAAAAATCTTGCAGCCGAGATCGCGCGCTAGCCCGATATCTTCCGGGTACCGCTCCCAGAAATCGGTTGCTCGACCACGTGGGGTCTGACCCTGATGCTTCTCCCATTGGTCTCGGAAATCTGCGTACTCGGGCTCAAACGCTTCCGCTTGATGATCCGAAGTTGCAACGCCAAACAAAAGGTCAGGTAACTTCACGAGTAGTCGCAAAAAACGTTCACTTGACTAGTGTCCTGTCCGCCGCGTTGGAAGTGCTGAAGGAGCACCAGAGTCTCGCATCATCCTTTCAGATTGAAATTACCATTGAGCGTCGGTTCATTGTAGTGTCCTGTCCCCGAAATAGCATGTGTTTTGTCGGGTCTAAATTTTCCAATTAAAACCTTTGTCAGCGTCATTGCGTTGCTGAGTTGTTTCCTTTCCCTTCCCGATCGCGACTGCTAAAGTTCGCGCATCGTGTGTCACCGGTACCCGCACGAGGAAAGTCTGCTCCAATGCATTCCCCGCACACCAGGGCCGAACGGAAAGCCCAGAGAGCGACGCGACGCCAGTTGGATGGATTGGTGGTCAACATTGAATTGACGTTAGTCAGCATCATTCAGGGGGTCGCGTTGTCTTTTTTGACGGAGAGCTCCCGCGCACCACTTGGTGATTTTCGTTTCGATCAGTGGCCCTATGTCGCCAACGGTTTGCTGCTGATCTTATTGTTCTGGTCCCGATCCATGACACACACACTGACGTTGATTCGTTGGCCACTGGAGTTCAGGCATAATTTTCTTTACATCACGTGCACCTTGGTCGAAGCAACGCAGTTCACTGATCTTACGGATCCGATGCGATGGTATGCGTTCAGCGGGGTCTTCGCCGTGGCAGCATGGTCATTGTTCCTTGCCGATTTGCGTTTGATACGCCAGCGCCAAGCCGAAGAGGCAGGACCTGCAGAGGAAGAGTTGTACGGCATTGTCCTGCGCGACCAGCATATGAATATCTGGTTCCTCGTGCCGGGCATGGCTCTGTACAATTTCTCCGCGGCATTTTCTATCTATTTCTGGCCGGAAGCCATGATCCGACATGGCGCGCATATCGTGCTTGCGGCGATTCAAACAGTCACGCTGTTGGGTTATCTTATCTATGTTGTCCGGTTCTACGCAAAAATCGCGCCAATCGTTCTAAGAGCGAATGAGGAAGAGTCCACGGAGTGAAAATCGTTCAAAAAAGAGGATCCCCCGGAGTATCCAGATGGAGCATCTGAGCGTAAAGTCTCGGAACACTCTAATTTTTTGACTTCGATTCCCAATGATTAGCGAATTCCTTCAAGAACGAGCGGCGCTCTACGTGTCGGGCGCCATGACGCCGCAAGAACGGGAGGAGTTTGAACTGGTGCTTGAATTTCACGATGAACTCAGGAAATTCGCAGTCGGATTGGCCGAAGTCGGCGTTTCGGTCACACTCGCCAAGCTCCCTCCAGCCGAGTTTAGGCCTTCGCCGAGACTCAAATCCCGCGTTTTGGGCATGGTCTTGGCTCGCCCGCAACAAATCTCCGAAGATGGCTTGGTGATGTCCGGCCCGGACGGTCTGGTCCAATGGATCAACCCGGCCTTTAGCGCCATCTGCGGATACACACTTGAAGAACTGCGTGGGAAAAAGCTCGGCCCGATTTTGCAGGGGGAGAAGACCGATCGCGAAACCGCGAAGCGCCTACGCCACGCGGTGCATGGATGCCACCCGTGCCGCGAGGTTATCCTCAATTATCGTAAGAATGGTGAGCCGTATATGGCCGAGATTGCGATCACCCCGATTTTCGACGACGCGGGCCAACCGCTCTGGCTCGCCGCCCGCGAACGCGAGCTTCGCGCCCGCAACCCGGCGTAAGCCGGGCAGAGCAATCATGGACACGGTCTCTTCTCTGCCGGCGCCGCTACAATTCCGGACCAATCATATCCCGCAGCTTCAACATTCCGCGGCGGATGCGCGCCTTGATCGTCCCGAGCGGCAGGTTGAGACGCTCAGCGATTTCGGTCTGGGTCATCGAGGAGAAGAACGCGAGTTCGATCACTTGGCGCTGGTCTTTCGAGAGCTTCTCAATTGCCTCACGCACCAGCTTGCTCGTCTCGGCCGAGGCGAAGACTTCGAAAGAACTACGGTCATCGAATTGCTCGAAAATCTCCGACTCGCGCTGGACGTTGTCTTGCAGCCGATTGCGGCGCTGGATCGAGCGCAGGCGATCGATGGCCTTGTTGCGCGTGAGAGTCAACGCCCAAGTCAACGGTTTGCCTAGAGCCGGATTATAAAGGGGGGCTTTTTCCCAGATCTGGATGAAGACATCCTGCAGCACGTCCTCGGCGGCCACCTGACTGTTCAGCACCCGGTACGCCGCGGAAAACAAGACACCCGAAAGTCGATCGTAAAGCTCCTCGAAACTTCCGCGGTCGCCTTGACCGACCCGTCGCAAAAGTTCGATCTCGGCTTCGAGTTCTTTTGCTTGTTCCGGATCCATACTTTTCACCGAAAGAATAGTCGCGACCGGTGCATGATGAGAAGCGGTTTCTCGGCTGAGGGCGTTCGGCGTTCAGCGTTCGGCGGCGAAGCATCCCGCTTTGCTTCCTCGAAAGCCGCGCAAACCGGGATGGTTCGCATACTACCTTGCCGCCGAACGCCGGTGCAGGTTCAGGACATAGGTAACACATTAAGGGCGGAACCGGCGTAAAAGGGTCGGTAATGCGGTGGAAAAAGAGTGAACCTATGGACCAATGAAGAGAGTTTACACTGAAGGCGCTGGGAACGCTGAATTTTCGAGCGTTCGGGTTGGCGACACGCCTGGCGGACAAAAACGGCAAGCTGAGCTGGAAGAACCAAAGTCTGGGCGCCATTTTGTTGCCTGATACCAGTTAGAAGATGACAGAATCAAATCATGAACTAAAACAGTTACAAGTGCTACCGATGTCCTGACTGCGCCGCCGAACGGCGAACGCTAAACGCCGACTGCCCACATTCCATGAATTCTCCCACGGCACAATCAAACGAGCGACCCGTACTGGTCACCGGCGTCACCGGGTACATCGGGGGACGGCTTGTCCCAAGGCTGCTCGAGACGGGCGCCCGGGTGCGATGCCTGGTCCGTGACGCCTCTCGATTGCAGGGGAGGGTGTGGCGCCCCGACATCGAACTCGTCGTAGGCGATGTCCTGCGCCCGGAGTCGCTCCACGATGCCATGCAAGGGGTTGCCGTCGCCTATTACCTTGTGCACAGCCTCGGAGCGGGTTCTGACTTTCCCGAACGCGACGTGGCAGGGGCCCGTCATTTCGGGGCCGCGGCGAAAAGCGCGGGAGTCGAGCGCATCATCTATCTGGGTGGCCTGGGCGATCCCGGAAAGGCGCTTTCGGCGCATCTTCGTTCTCGGCATGATACAGGCGATGCACTGCGGGAAAGCGGGGTACCCGTCACCGAATTTCGTGCTGGGGTCATTGTCGGTTCGGGGAGTCTTTCCTTCGAAATTATTCGATACCTCACCGAGCGGGTGCCTGTAATGATTTGTCCGCGCTGGGTTTACACCCGCATACAACCCATCGCCATCCGCACTGTGCTCGACTATCTCGTCGAGGCGCTGCGTGTCCCCGCCAGCGCAGGGCGGACGATCGAGATCGGCGGCGCGGACATCATCACTTATGGTGAGATGCTTACGTTCTACGCCGAAGTCCGCGGGCTTCGGCGTTGGCTCGTGCCGGTACCAGTCCTCACGCCGAAGCTCTCCTCGTATTGGGTTCACTTCGTGACGCCGATTCCCGCGACCATTGCCAGGCCGCTCATCGCCGGTTTGCGCAATGAGATCATCGTACGCGACGATGTCGCTCGCCGTCTTTTCCCTGAGATCCAGCCATTGGACTATCGGACCGCGGTGAAACTCGCGCTGGAAAAACTCCACGCAGACAAGGTCGAAACGGCCTGGAGCGATGCACTGTCCACAAGCCAGCCGGACACGACGCCCGTCTTGCTTACGACCCAGGAAGGGATGATTATTGAACGCCGGCAGATCGCCGTCGATGCACCGGCCGAGGCGATTTTCAGGGCATTCACCGGTCTTGGCGGAAAGCGCGGCTGGCTCTACATGAATTGGGCCTGGCGCATCCGCGGCGCCGCTGACCGGTTGTGCGGTGGAGTCGGCCTCCGCCGCGGACGACGCGACGCCGACTTGGTGCGCGTGGGAGAGGCGCTCGATTTCTGGCGAGTCGAAGCCGTGGAACCAGGCCATTTGATGCGGCTCCGCGCAGAGATGAAAGTGCCAGGAAAAGCTTGGCTGGAGTTCGAAGTGAAAGTTCAGGATCACGATACCCGTCCGTTTCTAACCCAGACCGCGTTTTTCGCTCCCAAGGGACTCCTGGGAGTCGCCTACTGGTACGCCCTCTACCCAATCCACAGCATGATCTTCGGAGGCATGATCCAAAAAATCGCGAAGCGGGCAGCAGAAATAGCCAACCAGCCAGATCGGCATGAACGCTATTCCTGAACATAAACGCGCCGGACTGGTGTGGGGTTCGTTCGCGGACATCCTTCACGACCAGCCGCTATCCGCCGACCATCAAGCGAACGATTTCGTCCGGGTTGGTTTCCGAGGTCCGCACCTCGCCAACTTTTGTGCCTCTCCGGAGCACCATGATGCGATCGCTCACCTGAAAGATGTCGATCAGATTGTGAGAGATAAAGACAATGCCGACGCCGTTTGCTTTCAGGTTGGTGATGAGCTCCATCACTTTCCGCTGCTCCGGTACTCCAAGGGCGGCGGTGGGTTCATCCATGATTAGCACGCGCGCTTTCCAATGAATCGCACGACCTATTGCGACCGATTGGCGTTGGCCACCGGAAAGCGACCGGATCGGATTGGAGAGCCGATGGATATGGATGTCGAGCGCACGCAGCGTTTTCTCCGCCTCCTCCCGCATCAGCCGCCGATCGATGAACGGTAGTCCGAAAATCCTTCGCACCGGCTCGCGTCCCAGAAACACGTTGGCTCCAACGTCCAGATTATCGGCCAGCGCCAAATCCTGGTAAATCGTTTCGATTCCGCAATCGCGTGCTTGCTGGGGATTGTCGAATTTTATCTCCTTTCCCAAGTATCGCAAACTGCCGCCGTCCGCGTGGTGGACTCCGGAGATAATCTTGATCAGCGTGGATTTACCCGCTCCATTGTCTCCGGCAAGGGCCAAAACTTCGCCCGCGTGCAGCAATAGAGAGACTTCTCTCAGTGCATGGACGCCGCCGAATCGTTTTGACACCCTCTCGGCCTCAAGCAGCGGTGAGGGCGAAGGCCCGCTATCCGTTTCACCCATCCTTTCCAACCCCTTTCTGAATTTGATCGACGAGAACGGAAATAATGATCACCACCCCGACAGCCACAAACTGCCAAAATGGTTCGACATTCACAAAAACGAGGCCGTACTGAATCACCGCGATGATCAACGCGCCGATGACTGTGCCGATGACTGTCCCGGAACCACCGAAGAGGCTGGCGCCCCCGATCACGACGGCTGCGATGCTGTCCAGCAAAACCGGTTCGCCCGCCTGAGCTGCACCGGCGGAAAATTTGGCGGTATAAAGAATCCCGGCGCATCCCGCAGTGACCGAAGAAAGAATGTACAGGGCAATGGTATTGTTCCGAACATTGATCCCGGCCCGCAGAGCAGCATTCACGTTGCCGCCAATCGCGTAGATATGTTGTCCATAACGCGTTTGAGACAACAGATAGTGCATCACCAGAAGGATGGCGATCGTCAACAGGACCAGATTAGGAAACCCTGCGATTTCGCCGTTGCCGATCGCACCCAAAAGGCCATTCTGCACAGGAACAGTTGTTCCCCGGGCTAGCAGGAATGCCACGCCTCTGGCGACGCCGTACATTCCGAGCGTCCCGATGAAAGGCGGCACTCGGAGATCGGCAATAAGCAACCCATTGATCAGCCCCGGCACAACTGCGATCCCCAAACCGGCGAGAACGGCAAGCGCGAGGCTCAATACCGGACTGCCGAACTGTGTGCCCCAGTTGAAAACGTGCGCAGTGACGACCGCAGAAAGACCCATCGTAAATCCGACGGACAAATCAATCCCGCCCGAGATAATGACGAAAGTCTGGCCGAGACCCAGCAACAGCGGAGTGACTGTGAAAATGGCGATGGATTTGACGTTAAACGGATTCAGGAAGAACGTGCTGTCGTACTCGACATGTGCCCAGATCTCGAATGTGATCAAAAGGATTGCAAGGAAAAGCCATGCTCGAAACGCCGCAAGTAAATCCAGCCAGCGAATTTGCTTTCTCACGTTGGGGCTGCTTCCGTAGTCGTCACTGAAAAACGTCAGAACAGAGAACGTCCGGGACGAAATGGAATCTGGCATGTGATTGAAAGCCGCCGCCAGATTCCGTCCATCACGTTTGAGACTAATCCGAATAGATGAAGCGTTTCACTTTTGGATCATCGACGTTGTCTTTGTCAATGACGGTGAATCCGGTTCCGATCAATGTCGGAATCGATTGACCGGTCAGATGCGCATAGGCTGCAACTAGCCCAAAATACCCGATCTCGGCCGGATGCTGAGCGATGGCAATATCCACGTTCCCGGACTTGATCTCGCCCACGATTGAAGTGGGCGCGTCAAATGCCACTACTTTCACCTTCCCGGTCACCCCACCCTGCTTCACGCCGTTCGCCGAACCCATTGCAGAAAAAAGATTTGCACCAAAAACACCGGTTAAATCCGAATTGCGAGCGTAAACCGATTGAAACTGGGCGGCAGCCTTGTTGGCGTCATCGCTGTTGAATTGCGTTTCCAACACAGTGATGTTCGGGTGTTTTTTCATTTCCTCTTTGAAGCCTTCCTCTCGCTGGTCCGTTGTCGATACGCCTGGCGTCACGTTCGACACATAGACCTTCCCTTTATCGCCAATGGCTTTTGCCAACGCCCGTGCGGCGATTTCGCCACCCAGAATGTTGTCAGACGCAATGTAAGAGAGTGGAAAATCCGCGTCGCCGCTTCCGGTCTGGTAATGGCCGTCACCGATGAACGTGTCGACCGTTAGAACCGGAATACCAGCATCTGCGGCTTTCTTGAGAGACTCGACTAACTGAACTTTATCGGTCGGAGCGATTAAAATGGCGTCCGGTTTCCGGCCAATGATGGCGTTCAACACCGGGACCTGCGTGACCGGGTTGAAATCGGGCGCGCCTTGAAAGATGAGGTTAACGCCCAAGGCTTTCGCGGCCGCTTCCGCACCCTTGTGCATCGTGATATAAAATGCATCCGTTGTTAGCCCGGGGATCAAGGCGACGGTAAATTTTTTGTCGGCTGCCGAAGCCACATCGATGATCGACGGGACGACTAGACCGAACGCGGCGAGTGCAGCAAACGCAGATATCCAACGTTTCATGTTTGGGGGGTCTTTGGTTAGTTTAATTCGTTCTGTTCAGGGATAGAGAGGTAACTGAGAAGAGACGAACTTACGGTGCTTTGAATTCGGCAGTCAAGACTCCCTCACGACATTCTGACGGCTTGACCCGTACATTCCAGGACGGCGTGCCACAAATCCCCGGATGGATCGACTCTGCGCCGCCCTTTGGTGACAAGTTCGAATGGAATATGGACGAAGGTGCTGTGCCACTGGCCGATCAACATGCCGGTTTTGCCGGCCATACCCGCGTGAACTGCATTCTGGGCCAGGCGAAGGCAATAGACGTTGTCCTGCGCCGACGCCGGGACGCTCCTGATCGTGTAACTGGGATCAATGTATTTCAAGTTCACCTCGATCCGCCGTTTCTTGAAAAATGTCGAAATCGTGTCCTTCATGTATTCACCAATATTTCCAAGCCTGGTGTTGCCGGAGGCGTCCGTTTCCGACGAGTGAGCATTCATCAAATCCTGACCGGCGCCCTCGGCAACGACGATCACCGCATGCCGTCGCTTCGCCAATCTGTACCGGAGCGTCTCAAGTAAACCAGAGGGACCTTCGAGAGCAAACGGCACCTCGGGGATCAGGCAATAGTTAACATGCTGCCCAGCAAGAGCAGCGTAAGCAGAAATGAATCCCGAGTGACGACCCATCAGTTTTACCAAACCGATCCCGTTCATCGCGCCGACCGCTTCGACGTGAGCGCACGCCACCGTTTTCACCGCTTCGGCAAACGCCGTGTCAAATCCAAAGCTCTTGTCGAGGTACATGATGTCGTTATCAATGGTCTTTGGAATCCCAATCACGGACCTTCTGCCCCCTCGCCGACGAATTTCAGCGGTGATGTTTTCGCCGCCCCGCAGCGTTCCATCCCCTCCAACGATAAACAACAAATCAACGCCGAGCTCCTCCAGGTGATCCACCATCTCACCGGCGTCCTGCGGGCCGCGGGAACTCCCAAGGATTGTTCCGCCAAAGGTGTGAATCGTCGAAACCGATTCGGGTCGCAGCGCCAGAGGGACATGCCCGAGCCGCGGTACCAATCCTTCATAACCGTACCGGAGCCCGAATATTCGCGTGACGCCGTACCTGTGATAGAGCTCCATTACGACGCCCCGGATGATGTCGTTTAGTCCGGGACACAGGCCGCCGCAGGTGACGATCGCTGCGGATGTTTTTGCAGGATCAAAGTAGATCTTCTCACGAGGCCCAGCCATTTCGAAATTGAGAGGACTCAGTCCCCGTTCGAACATGTCGCGCACGCCCAACATCGAATCGTCGTAGATTACGCGGTGTTCATCCGTTCGAAACCCGTCTATACCAGCATGCCGGTGCCGCAAAGGCGATAAAAAATGGCATTCCCCCAGTGATTCAATGATCGCTTCCATACCCACCCAAATCGAAATCCACCGGAGCGAAAGCTGCAAGCCTGAATTGGAAGTTTCGCACGTTCGATTTGCGGGTCTAAGTCAGAATTTGAAACCACAGATTTCACAGATGACACAGATTTTTTGATCTATCGAGTTTTCTGCCCGGATGAATCCTTGGACCGCTCAAGGCCAAACTTCCCGGGCACGGTCATCTACAGAAAACTGGGTGCAGATGTTCGAACTACGCTTCGAGCCGACGGTTCCAAAGCGTCCAAAAAATCTGCGAAATCTGTGGTTTATGTTAGCGAAAACCTTCCTCAGGCGGCCCGTTCCGCTGTCCTGGAAAAGCTCTCAATACGTTTAACGTTTCGTTGTCAAGCCGGCCGCTCAACGACAATCCCGCGTCCTGTTGCAATCGTACAATGGCTTCCAAGGTGGCAGGACCCGGCCGCCCGTCGATTAAACCTCTGAAAAATCCGCATCTCATTAATTCACCTTGAACCGCGTAGAGCACATTTTTCTGGACCTGAGCTGGCGATCGTTCGTAAATCGTACCGGCGAAAAGCTGCGGTAAGGAGGTCACGACTTGGGGCGCTGCAAACGGGGTTGCCTGCATCTCATTGTAATCCTCCAGACCCTCGGGTTGCCGAAGCGGCGGGCCTTGGTACTGCCGCGGCCACTGTCGGTGATCTTGATCGTTTGGATGCTCGCTGGATGAACCTTCGTTTTCCTGGTCTCCGCGCGCCGGCCGTGCCGTGCGATTACGCGAGACGTCGAGCGAGCGCAGCGTCTCGTTATTCAATTGACCCGTTATTTTCAGCCCGTAACGAATCTGAAAACGCCGGATCGCGGCAGAAGTCTCGTCGCCTCCCCTGCCATCCACCTCACCGTAGTAGAAGCCCTGATCTTTTAATCGCTGTTGAACGTCGCGGGTGAGATCATCCGCCCAAAGTGAGTTGGCCACCCACACCACCAAAAAAAAGAGTAGAGAATTTTTCACCATGACGATTTCGTAGTTGCGCGAAGATTAGGCGCCGTACATAGCGTTCCTTCAGAACGGGTTTCACCTTTTTGGCCCCGTAAACAATATCTCCCCGGTGACAAACACCCCCGGCAGTTGGGCTATAAACCAGCCCGAAACGGCCTTTGTCTTAGAGCCATTCGGGACAGGACCCTAGCGGAACTTTGCCAGTGCAGCTTCCAGATCGGTTTCCGGCACGTCGACGAATGCGACACGCGAAGCAGCGCCTCCACGCTCCAGTAAGGCAGCTTCGACACCGTATTGTTCCAAACGTGATTTGACAAATTCGTTCAGCGCGGATTCTTCGGGTGGATCAACATGATCGTCAGCGGCGGCATAGAGCCCGGCGCCCCAAGCGCGGATAGCGGCTTCCAGCGCACTTCGGAGATCCGAAATCTTCGCTCGCCTCAAAACCGCTTCCACCTGCTCAAGCCCGCGGCGAGTCCCTGCGATCGCACCAAAATTCTCGCGACTCCGCCCGGCACTCATTGAGTTTGCGTGCATCGCACCGTCATAATCGAGACGGATAAAAAGATCGGCCTCTTGCGATTCCCCGACTTCGGCAAACAGAATTCGCGCGAGGTAGGGTGCGCCATATATCTGCTCAAACGCTTGCTTCAGCGCGGGACTAAAAGAATAAGTCGCCATACGACGGACCGAAACGTCCCCAGCAGACCGGGTAAATCCTTCGGTACTCGCCAACTCAATCGCCATCATCCGCAAGCGTTCAATGTCGCCGGGATGCCCGATGGCGCCCAGCGCAATCCGGTCGTAAATCTCAAAGATCTTGCGACGGTCACGACCGAATGTCAGTAGCAGAATCCCGCTGGAAAAGCTAATCCCGACCGTTGGACTCCCGGTGGCAAGCTCATTCTCGATATACTCACGGCGATTGGAAATCGCTTCGACCCAACGATACGGTTCGTCAATCATGCCACATGAGTTTGGAATAACTCGGAAAGCTTGTCGTCTGCAACAGTCTCAATCCCGGTTTCGTTCACGATTTTGATGATTGGGAAAATTTTCCCGTGACGATCGATTCCACCGGTTGCGGTGTCTGCTTCTGCGGCGGTGTCCAGCGCTTTGAGCGCCAGCAAGATCGCGTCTTCCTTCGCGCGTTCCCGCAACGGTTTTGAGCCCCAGTTTTTCTCGTAGTACAGCACGCTCCTGACCGCCGCCGCGCCCGACCCGCTGGAAGCGAAATCAGTTGCTTCAAACTGTGCACCCATCGCGTCGTAGAAGAAGAGTTTGGCTGGGTCAGAACTTTTCTTGTCGTATGTTGCGAATAGCGGCACAACGACTCCGACTCCCTGCATCACCATTCCAAGATTGTCCCGCAACAGCTTCGATAACGCGCGGACTTTGCCTTCCACGCTCATCTCCTGGAGTTGGCTACGCCGATAAAATTGAAAAGAATGTTCCAGAATTCTGGCCATTTCCCATGCAGTAGCCGGCGACCCGGCGATTGCCATGACCGAATGACGATCGATTTCCAAGACCTTATCCGCGCGATCATACATGACGATGTTTCCGGCGGTCGCCCGTCGATCACCAGCCACAAGGACCCCTTCGCCGAATTTAAAACCGAGGATTGTGGTGGCGACGGTTTCCTTGAATTCCGACCGATTGGCAACGCCAGACGGTATGTCGCTAATCAATCGCCGCTGCTTCAACACGGCCAAAAAATCGCCGGCAGCCGGGCTTGATACATTTGATCCATCCATGCTACTCGCCGGTCCGCTGTCGATACCGCTTCGACTGATTCGGATCCACCTTGCGCATCCGCTTTAACAGATCTTTTGTATCCGGCTTCGAAACATCAGGCGATCGAGGTCCGTCTCCGTCCCCCTGCTTTGGCTCCCATGGAGCCGGCGTTGGTGGTTTCTGCGTCCTTTCGGGCATGAAGGACAGTACCGATTTTCGCGATTGAAAGCAAATCATGATCGCCGAATCCGCTAAGGTGTAGGGGACGGACTCGCCGGCTGTGAAGCCGGAATCTTAATCGTCTGTCCCGCTTGCAACTTTTTTGCATCTCCGATCTTGTTGAGCTCCTCAATCTCTTCGACGGAGACACCGTACTGCTTCGAAATTTGAGTTAATGTCTCCCCTTTCGCGACTGTGTGCGTCTTTGTATTAGCGTTATCGGCAGGGGCCGGATTTTCCACTCCAGCGACCGGTGCCGCCGGGTTCGACGCGGCCGGATTGGCAGCGGATGGTGTTGCCGCCACCACCGGTTCAGCCTTAGCAACTGTCGGAGCGGATTTCTCCTTAAGCATCCCACTCAATGTGACCACCTCTTGAGTCAGGCGGTCGATCTTCTCCCCCTGAGCCTTAATCTCCGCTTTCAAACTCTCGAGCTCAACCGTTTCAGCTTTCAGCAACAGTGCGTCGGTCTTCGCTGACTCGGCGGCCCCTTGGGCCAGAACGCTTGAGAAAGGCACTAACGTCACGAGAAGCACGTGGAATATTCTCATCGCATCCATTTCCAGTTGTCTACAATCGCCTCTTGAACCATGCAACCATTTCCTCGGTGTAAACAAAGCGTCCTGCCTGTTTAGTCCCTGTGCATACCGGGACGGTTCAACTCCAATCGTCCAGATCCGGATTTTTGGCCTGCGATCCTAAAATCCTCTTGAACTGTGCATGAAACCGGTACCCTCCTTTGGCACAATGAAAACGGTTTCGGAATTCATCTCGCATCATTTCCGGCATTTCAACGCGGCGACGCTGAAAGATGCCGCACAAGGGTATTCGGACCACTTGGAGAAGGGCGGCAAAATGCTGGTTACAATCGCCGGCGCGATGAGTACGGCCGAACTCGGACTCTCCCTCGCCGAGATGATTCGTCAAGACAAGGTCCACGCGATCTGTTGCACCGGTGCGAACCTCGAAGAGGACGTGTTCAACCTGGTCGCGCACGATCACTACAAGCGCATCCCGAACTGGCGCGAATTAAAGGGTGAAGACGAACAAGCTCTCCTCGATCAGCACCTGAATCGAGTGACGGACACTTGTATCCCGGAAGGAGAAGCGATGCGGCGAATCGAGAAAGCCGTTTTGCAAGAGTGGGTACACGCCGACCACGAAGGGCGAAAGCTATTTCCGCACGAATTTTTTTATTCGATCCTCCGCGATGACCGCCTGGGCAAATCTTATCAGATCGATCCAAAAGACAGCTGGTTGTATGCGGCGACGCGAAAGGATCTGCCGATATTCGTTCCTGGTTGGGAAGATTCGACTCTCGGGAACATGTACGCCGGCCATTGCATCTCGGGCGACGTGAAGAACGTGCATACTGTTCGGACCGGGATCGAATACATGATGGCGCTTGCCGACTGGTACACGAAGACCTCGGAACACTCTTCGATTGGGTTTTTTCAGATTGCGGGCGGAATCGCAGGTGACTTCCCGATTTGCGTCGTGCCGATGCTTCACCAGGATTTGCAACGGCAAAACATCCCCCGCTGGGGTTACTTTTGTCAGATCAGCGATTCGACAACCAGCTACGGGTCGTACTCGGGAGCGGTACCAAACGAAAAAATCACTTGGGGCAAGCTCTCGCTGGACACGCCAAAATTCATCATCGAATCGGACGCCACGATCGTGGTTCCGCTAATTTTTGGCTGGGTCTTGGGTTGGTAGCAGCATCGGCTGGGGAGGCAACCGGAAAGCGTTGTGTATTTCCATAAATACCGTATGTTCCAGAGTGCTGGTCCGGGTCGACCCCATCGATCCTCCGATCAGCAACCGTAGTCTACCTTGAAGTAACAGCGCTTCCACGACCACGATCGAGAGTCGGCTGTAGATCGGTTGCTTTAAAGCTTTTGGAAGCGCACATGAACACCACCACCGCAGTCGGTTCAGTCGACCCGAGCGGTGTTGGTCGTTACGCGATCATCGCCGGCATCGCTGCTTCGATCGCCATGGCGGCAGGAGGGCTCGTGCTAGTGGGCTGGCTGTTGGGCATACGCCTGTTAACGAGCTTGATGCCTGACTATGCCACGATGAAGGTGAACACGGCGTTCTGCTTTGTCCTTGCCGGGTTATCGCTTTGGCTGCTGCAGCGTCCGTCGAGCCGAGCCGCCAAGCTCAACCCCAAGTGCGGTACGTTGGGACAAATCTGCGGGGTCTTGGTGGCTGTTGTTGGCTTGCTAACCCTGGGAGAATATTGCCTTCGTCTTAATCTCGGGATCGATGAAGCGTTGCTGCGAGACACTTGGACCGATGTTCGAATATCGCCTCCCGGCAGAATGTCCATTGCAACTGCGTTTGGATTTTTCATACTCGGTTCCTCCCTTTTCTTCCTCGGCAGGAAAAGAACGGAGGACGCCATCGCATCGCAGATCCTCGCTCTGAGCGCTTTGGTCGCTGCAGTGTTTGCGTACTTTGGCTACGTCTACGGTGTCCACGGGACGTACGCCATTTCCCTCTACACCACCATGGCGGTGCACACGGCATCCGTCTTTCTTGTTCTTTGTGTGGCCATATTGTTCGCGCGGCCTGATCGGGGGCTAATTTCCGCGTTCACCAGTGCGCAGAGCGGGGGGCAGGTGGCCCGTATGATCCTGCCGTTGGCTGTTACACTGCCATTCTTCATTGGCTGGGTGCGGCTGAAAGGTGAACAAGCGGGTCTTTACGAGCCGGCGTTTGGCATCGCGCTTTTTGCGACGTTAAACATCATCCTCTTTACTATACTGGTTTGGATCGGTGCCAAGTTGCTGAATACGCGCACCGCTGAATTGGTGCAGAGTACCCACCGCTACCGCTTTCTCGCCGATGCGGTGCCGCAGATTGTCTGGACGGCGAAACCGGACGGATACATCGATTACGCTAATAAGCGTTGGTGCGACTACAGTGGCATGACCATCGAGCAGACGAAGGATTGGGGCTGGAGCCATGTGCTGCACCCGGACGATCTCCAGAACGCGGTTGAGCGCTGGACAAACGCATTCTCGACTGCTTCCGACTATGAGGTTGAATACCGGTTCAAGCGCGCATCGGACGGTGTCTATCGCTGGCATCTTGGACGTGCCTTTCCGTTGCGAAATCAAGACGGCGACATCATCCAGTGGGTGGGCACCTGCACCGATATAGATGACCAGAAGCGAGCACACTACGAGCTGGAAAAGCGTGTGGCGGAACGGTCGGTGGAACTCACTGGGGCAAGAGAGAAATTGCAGGGGGTGCTCGATGCGGCAACGCATTTAGCGATCATCGCTACGGACACAAAGGGGATTATCACGGTTTTCAATCGCGGCGCCGAGCAGATGCTCGGGTACACTTCGGACGAAATCGTTGGCAAACAATCGCCGGCGATCTTTCATTTGGAGTCTGAAATCGTCGCCAAAGGTCGGGAATTGACGAAGGAGCTGGGCACGCCGGTACAAGGCTTCGATGTCTTCGTCGAGAAGGCCCGTCGCGGCCAACATGGCAAACTGGAATGGACCTACGTGCAGAAAGATGGCAAAACGTTCACCGTCAATTTGGTGGTGACCGCCTCGTATGATACGAATGGCTCGATCGTGGGTTTCCTCGGGGTCGCGACGGACGTCACTGCGCGTGCCAGAGCGGAGAAGGAATTAAAAAAAACCAGGGAACGTCTCGAAGCCATTCTCAGCACTTCCCTCGATGGTGTCATTTTCTATGAAGCGGTCCGAGACGAAGTCGGCGCGCTTCGGGACCTGCGCTTCGCGCTGGTCAATTCTGCGGCTGAGAAGTTGACCGGGCGGACTGCTTCGCAACTGCTCGGACGAACCGCGTTGGAAGAATACCCCCAGATCGTCACCAACGGTCTGTTTGATAAATTCACTCGAATCATCGAGGAAAACCTCGCTCTGGAGTTCGAACATCATTCTCTGCGTACCGATCCGCCTCGCTGGTACCGGATTGCGGGTGTAAAATTGGGCGACGGCATCGCGATGAGTTACTCAGACATTACGGCACGCAAACAGAGCGAAGATCAGCTAAAAAATTTTGCTGGCCGGCTTGGCCTGGCGACCCAGGCTATGCGGGCCGGCATTTGGGATTGGGATGTCCGGACCGGACTCTGTCTATGGGATGAAAAAATGCATGAGATCTACGGCTTACCCAAAAACCTGCAG
>Ga0302324_100001600_pt1 | contig 54519 bp, 43 predicted proteins | sample Palsa_T0_1_FD_201949 | JGI IMG/M metagenome (GOLD analysis project Ga0302324, IMG submission 201949) | Peat permafrost microbial communities from Stordalen Mire near Abisko, Sweden - Palsa_T0_1 | ecosystem: Environmental > Terrestrial > Soil > Palsa > Peat permafrost | place: Sweden: Abisko...
TGCGGTCGGCGACAAGGGCCAAGTCTCTCCGATCGGTGAGGTCAGCGGCAAGGACGGCGACAATCGATCCAAATTGGCGCATCAGTTCCGCTGCCAAGGCCTCCAGCCTATCCTTACGACGCGCAATTAGCAGAAGATCATATTCCGCGGCCAGTCTTCGCGCGAACGCCGCGCCGATGCCACTGGAGGCTCCCGTGATGACAGCCACTGGTCTCGCCAACGTTCACCCCTCCAAAACGTGATCTTACACGTTCGGGTGAATTGCCGCGCCATCGTCACATTCGCCTGTTGAGCCGGTTTCCTACTACCGACACTCGCCAACATCCGAAGTTGTCATCTGGATTACATGACCGATGCAATTTGCCCGGCGTCCGATTCGGCTCCTTCTAGGCATGTAATTTTGTCGACGCTGACTTTGACGACATCCGTCGTATGTGCGCCTTCCGCGGTATCGAAGTACTGACGATCCACTGAAAGGGCACGGCTTTGGTGCGGTGCCACGCTGTAGCTGACGCGTTTGATCTCTGTGCGGGTGATGCCGTCCTCGGTCTTCCAGTCAACACGGTACCGTATTACACCGTTACAGCCATTCTGGGCGCAGTGCTCAGCGTTGATGCCGAAAGCTATGCGGAATTCGTCCTTGTGCAAGCGCATGACGACTGGTTCTTGGGTCAATGAAGCCGAGCGCTCAGAGGCTGATGCGCCGCAGGCGCCGGCGACAAGTGTCAGTGCGATTACGGACAGTGTGGTAATTTTGATCAACCGTCTAGACATTGTGTGAGCTCCAAATCGAGTGGGGGACTCGAGCCTGCAACCATAGCCGTGCGCCAGCGAGGCGGCAAACGATGAATACTTGAGCAAGGCCAAATCCTGCTCATGCTCGGTCTTATCTGTCGGCGGTCGGCGACAGCGCTAGCCGAGTGGGGCTCAGGGCGCTCCGGCTTCCGGCACGAGCTCGGCAAGTTCCTCAGGCGAACGTCCTTCAGCTTGCAGCGCCGCATGCACTCCGGCACGATCGGCGGAGGAGCGATTTTGACTGCCCTTGAACTTGCCAACGATGCTCGACACCTCGATCTCGAAACCTACGATTGCGCGCAGCATTCCCTCAATGTATTCCGCAGGTGCATCGCTCACATGCCATCGATTCACACGCCCGTGCTCGTGCATGTCGGTTAGCGCGCCGACAAAATCCCGCAGCCACGCCACGTCGTCGATGAAGCGAATGCAGCCCTTGACGTGCACGGTAGCGTAGTTCCAGGTCGGCACCGCCTTCCCGTGCTCACGCTTGCTGGGATACCAACTTGGCGAGACGTAGTCGTCGGCGCCGGTGAAGATCGCAAGCACCGCGGCGTTATTCTTTAGTTCGCGCCATAGTGAATTGGAGCGTGCAATATGCCCTCGCAGCAGCAGCCCGCCCGCATCCGCTCGCAGCTGCGCCTCCAATGGAACGTGGTTGGCCGTGAGGCCTTCGGAAGTCATTGCGACCAGGGTAGCCAAAGGATGCCGCTCGACGAATGCCTGCAGCACCTCGATTCGTGCCTCGCGAAAATGCTCCGGAACGTACACGTTATCCCTCCAGTATATTCGTTGCAAAGCATGCACCGCATGCTGGTGGCGCGCAAGGCATAGGCCGGCACCGCTGATCTCTCGACGGGCCGCGGATAGATAAAACGTCGCCAATGCATGAATGCGAACTCGCTGAGCCGGCGTAGATGATAGCGATTCACCGCGTCCAAGAGTGCCATGTGCTTTGGGCGTTGCGAGGCCTGCCCGCCCGACTCCGCTGCCCTGGGGTTGCCGCGGCGCTGCCAACGCGACACCATAGCGCTGCTGCCACATCGAAATGCGCGAAGGCCAAGTGACCAATAAGTACGACGTGATCGTGATCGGCTCCGGGCACAACGGGCTCGTCTGCGGCGCCTACCTAGCCAAGGCCGGGCTGAAGACACTGGTCCTGGAGCGCCGCGAGATTGTGGGGGGTGCGGCAGTCACGGAGCAATTCAGTCCCGGCTTCCGCGCCTCCCGCTTCTCGTATGTCATGAGTCTATTGCACCCGCGCGTCATCCGAGATCTGGAACTGAACTCGCTTGGGCTCGAGGTGCTGCCGGCAAACGATCTCTTTTGCCCTCTTGGGGGTGACGATTACATCGTCTTCAGTGACGACATAAAGAAGACGCAGCAAGAGTTTGCGCGCTTCTCGACCCACGACGCCGAGATCTACCCGCAATTTGCGCGCTACCTTGAGGAGTCTGCGGCACTTGTAAGGCAACTGCTATTCGAAACACCGGTGGATCCGGTTAGACGCAGCTGGCGGGACTTCAAGCGCAGCGCATCGCTGCTATGGCGTCATCGCAGCATCGGCGATCGTGCCTATCGCATGGTCGACCTGCTGACGCAAAGCGCCTACGACTACCTGACCGCCTGGTTTGAGCATGACATCATCAAATCCGTACTGGCCTACTACGCCTCGATCGGTACCTTCGCCGGCCCAAAGTCCCCTGGCACGGCCTATGTGATCATGCACCACCTGATGGGTGAGCATCAGGGAGCAGGGGGTTGGGGGTTTATCCGAGGTGGAATGGGTGCCATCACTGCATCAATTGCGCGCTCCGGAGCGCGCTTCGGCATGGAGGTTTTGACGCAGGCGCCGGTGGCGGAAGTACTGGTGGCCGGTGGGCGTGCGACCGGCGTGCGCACTGCCGACGGACGCGAATTTCACGCCAAGGTAGTGGCCTCTAATGCCGCAGCGACAACGCTGTTTCGACGGCTGGTCGCACCCAGACATTTGCCGCCGGAATTGTTGCGCGAAATCGACACCTATCGGACTTTCTCTACGGCTTTCAAGATGAATATTGCCGCCCACGAGCCGCCGCGTTACCGGGCTTTTGACGCGGCCAAACAGCAATTCAAATACCCTACGTATGTACACATCGGTCCAGGAATCGACTATCTGGAGCGGGCGTACGATGATGCAAAGTATGGTTGGTATTCGACCAGACCATTCCTGACGCCGGTCGTGCCCACGATCGTCGACGACTCCCTGGCGCCACCGGGCAAACACGTCATCAATGTCTTTGGCGGTCACGCGCCCCATACACTCAAGGACGGCGCCTCGTGGGGCGACGAGAAGCCAAATCTGATAAAGGCTGCAATGGCCGTTCTCGACGGTATGGCTCCCGGCTTCTCCGAACAAATCATCGACGTCGAGACGCTGGTGGCCCCGGAGCTCGAAGCCATCGTCGGTTTGCCGCAGGGCCATATCTTCCATGGCGAGCTGAGCGCCGATCAGCTGTTCTGGCAACGTCCGGCACCCCATTGGGCGGACTACCGCACTCCAGTGGTCGGGCTGTACCAGTGCGGCTCATCATGCCATCCGGGTGGTGGAGTCTCTGGCATTCCCGGACACAACGCCGCACGCGAAATTCTCAAAGATTGGAAGCGGCTATAGCGCGCCGAGTCGTGTCTGTTAGGCCCTGATGGCGCGCCTGTTCAAATTGCCAACCTGTGAACCGCACTAGCTATCGCTCGCTCCACAATTTCTTGTCAGTGCGCGATCAGACTGCTAGCCTCGGAGCAACAACTCAATTTCCCAGAGCAGGGAGATCTGTAGCGCCGCTGCTCGGGCCAGCCCATTGGGAGATGGGTGGCTTGTGAATGGGACGATCACGACGGCAGACCGCCCGTTGCATCGTGGCGGGCAAGTGGCGATAGACGATAGGGAGAATCAGATGGTCTCACGCAGCTATCCCCGTATTAAACCCCGGCGCGTGGCAGCGGCACTGCGCCGGATACCCCCACTGCGCCTTTCCCCCATCGCCAGTGCTGTTCTGGCGGCCATCGCGGGTCACGCAGGCGCCGCCATGGCAGCCGATACTGCTGCCGACACCGGGCAACTCGAGGAGGTCGTGGTGTCGGCTACCAAACGCACCGAAAACGCCCAGGACGTGCCGGCGAGCATTCAGGTGCTCTCATCGGCCACAATTGAGAATCTGGGCATCAAGGATTTCAACGATTATGCGTTGCTGGTTCCCAGTCTGTCGTTTACCTCCACGGGCCCTGGTGCGGCGCAGATCTATTTCCGCGGTCTATCCGATGGCTCGGTCAATCTGGTTGAGACCTCAGGCGTGCAACCCACAGTCTCGGTCTATCTCGATGAGCAGCCGGTGACCAACGCCGGCCGTTCGCTGGATCTCGAGATCTACGACATCGAGCGTATTGAAGCGCTCTCTGGACCACAGGGCACTCTGTTCGGCGCCAGCTCTGAGGCTGGCACCGTGCGCATTATCACCAAAGCGCCTAATCCCGCCGCAGAGGAATTTGGTACGGATTTCGGCTATGGCCTGACAGCACACGGTGATCCGAGCTACAAGATCGAGGGATTCGCGAACATCCCGCTCGGGGAGAGTACTGCAGTGCGGTTGGTAGGATGGTCGGACCAGCAGGGCGGCTACATCAACAATGTCCCGCAGTCGTTTACCTTCACATACCCGAATATCAATTCGGGTCCTAGCGGGCCATACACCGTCACTGGCGGCAATCCGACAGTCAACAATAGTCTCTATGCCAAGAACGACTTCAACTCCTCCGGCAAGGAGGGCCTGCGTCTGGCGCTGCGTACCGTGCCGAATGAGAATTGGACTATCGATGCGAAGTTTGTAACGCAGCGGCTCACTAGCCAGGGCGTATTCGATGTCGACCCAGCACTTGGCGGCGATGATTTGAACGTCGCCCGATACTTCAACGATTCACTCGATGACGTGTTCCGTCAAAGTTCGATCACGGCAACCGGCCGCTTCGGCGGCTTCGAATTAACGTACGCGGGGTCCTACTTCGATCGCAATATCACCTACACGCACGATTATTCGATGTATTCGCAATACTCTGAGTTCATCGCGCCTTATTACACCTGCGACAACAATGGCGCCCACGTTCTCTCCGACTGCAAGGATCCACGCGAGGAATTCATAGGTACCAACTACATCCGACGTTGGGATAACGAGTTGCGGGTGCAGACCCCAATCAACTATCCGGTGCACGCGATCGCAGGCGTATTCAACGAAACCATCGAACATCGCTACACAGAGAACTACGATATTCCCGGACTCAATACGCAGAGTATCATCGATGGCAATCCTTACACGTATCTACTGTTCGACGGCAATAGATTGGATCGGCAAACCGCCGCGTTCAGTGAGGTTACTTGGGATATCACTTCGAAGCTCTCGCTGCTCGGCGGCGTGCGTTGGTTCGACGAGACCAACAGTATTAATGGCCTGTTTCAGGCCAAGCCGCTCGGCGGACTGTTCCAGTTGAATCCGCACGTAACGGCTACCGAGGTCGGCGCCATCAAGAAATTCAATGCCTCATATAAGATCGAGCCGGGCGTAATGGTCTACGGCACGTATTCGGAGGGCTACCGGCCCAACGGCGTAAACCGCGGTACCACACCTACGACGCTACTGGACGGGATTGGCCCCACCTATAAATCGGACTTGGTTCGCAACTACGAGATCGGTATTAAGTCGCAGTGGTTCGACAATCGGCTGCGCTTCAATGTCACCGCCTATCACATGAAATGGAGCGACATTCAATTTACCACCTTGGTACCTAACGTCGTATTCTTCGTGAGCGGCAACGCCGGCACCGCGGTAGACAACGGCGCCGAGTTCGATCTGAGTTTCCGCCCGACCGAGCATTTGACCCTGAGTGTGAATGGCGCCTATATCGACGCTCATCTGACGCAGTCTTTCTGCGTTGGCGGCCCTTGCGGTGCCCCGACCGTCTTCTGGCACGCGCCATCAGGAACCGATCTGGCCTTCGTTCCGCATGAAAAAGGCTCATTCATCGCGCGGTACGATTTTCCTTGGTCTGCCAATGTCCAAGGTCACGCCCAACTCAGCACGAGCTATGTAGGCAGTTCGTGGAGTACCATGTTTCTGGAAACGCGCGGCCCGCAGCCGAGTTACTCCTTAACAAACGGCAGAGTCGGCGCGAACTGGGGCCATTGGGCATCCGAACTCTATTGCGAGAACCTGTTTGACTCACGCGCAGTATTGTTCATTAATCGCTCCGACTACGACCTTTACCAGGGTGATCAATATGGCCGCGAAACGATCGCCAGACCGCGCACCGTGGGTCTCACACTGAGCTACCGCATGTGATCCGTGACACCACGTGAGCGCTGCCGGGGAACTGCAGCCGGCTCTTGAACAAATAGTCCATTTGCTCAAGGCCGGCCAGGCGCAGCGCGCCGAAGAGCAGGCGCGGCTGATCCTGAATGGGCTGCCACAGGAGCCAAACACCGTATTCCTGCTCGCCAAAGCACGTCATCTTCTTGGCGCATCGGCGGAAGCGGTCGAACTGCTTGATAGTCTGATTGCAAGACGCCGCGACTGGCTGTCCGTCCACCAGGAAAAGGGCCTGATCCTGCGCGCGTGTGGCGATTTAGCGGGTGCGGTGGCATCGCTACGCGAGGTTGTGCGACTGGACCCGACTCGCGCCTCCGCTTGGGGGCTGATTGCCGACATGCTGACAAGTCTGGGCGAGCAGACTGCGGCCGATGAGGCCATGCGCGAATATCTGAAGGCCGCTTCACGGCCCGAGGTCTTGATTAAAGCCGCAGGGCTGGTCGCGCAAAGCAGGCTCGCTGAAGCGGAACCGCTGTGCCGCGAATATCTGCGTCACTGCCCGGATGATGCGGATGCGTGGCGGCTGCTGGCCGAAATTGCCCTGCGCCTGGGGATATTTGACGATGCCGAACAGCTATATGCACGTTGCATCGCTCTGAAGCCGGACTTTCATTTCGCGCGCGCCGCCTACGCCCACGTGCTCATGAAGCAGGGTAAGTTCCAGCAGTCCCTGGTGCATATCGATCATCTGCTAGCGGTCGACTCCGACCGCAGCGCCTATCGCATACTGTTCGCCTCGGTGCTGATACGCGTCGGCCGCCACGAGGAAGCCATCGACAATTATGAGCGCGTGGTTGAAAAGCCAGGCCACACGGCACTCGATCTTGCGAGCTTGGGCCACGCGCTCAAGACCATCGGGCGCACTTCGGAGGCCATCGGCGTCTATCGTCGTGCGGTGGCGCTCGACCCGCTGTTTGGCGACGCCTATTGGAGTCTGGCGAACCTCAAGACCTTTGAATTCACGGACCAGGAAGTCGAGGCGATGAGCGCGGCAGCGGTCTCGGAACGCTGCCATCCGCGTGAATACCCGGCGCTATGCTTTGCATTAGGAAAGGCCCTTGAGGATAGAGGCCGTTATGCCCAGGCCTTCGCATGGTATGAAGGCGGCAACGCCCGGCGCCGTGCGGAGTTGCACTACAGTGCGGACGACAACCATGCGGGCAGTGAAGAGTTGATGCGAACCTGCACCGCGCAACTATTCACGCGCAATGCGGGAAATGGGTGCCTGGATCCCGCACCGATATTCATCGTCGGCCTGCCGCGCTCGGGGTCTACTCTGGTGGAACAGATACTGGCCAGCCACTCCCAGGTCGACGGCACCGCGGAACTTCCCGACATAATCGAAATCGCGCGGCACCTGAGCGGTAAGCATAAACCCAAGGACCCCTCGCGCTATCCCGCCATCTTGGCCGAACTTAGTGCGATGCAATTGCTGGAGCTCGGTGAGGAGTATCTCAGTCGTACCCGCATCCAGCGTCGCGGCGCACCATTCTTCATCGACAAGATGCCCAACAATTTTCCTCATATCGGCTTGATCCATTTGATCCTACCGAATGCCAAGATCATCGACACGCGTCGTCATCCGATGGCGTGCTGTTTCAGCGCCTTCAAGCAGCTTTTCGCCACCGGTCAGAACTTCAGCTACGGCCTGACGGATCTGGGTCGCTACTACGCCGACTACGTGACCTTGATGTCACACTGGGATCGGGTACTGCCTGGCGCCGTGCTGCGCGTATTTTACGAAGATACGGTCCGAGACGCGGAAGCCGCGGTGCGACACGTGCTCGAATATTGCAGTCTGCCATTCGAGGACGGCTGCCTGCGTTTCTACGAAACCGAACGTGCCGTGCGTACCGCCAGCTCCGAGCAGGTGCGCCGGCCGATTTATCGCGATGCCATTGAGCATTGGCACCACTTTGAGCCTTACCTTGTGCCGCTCAGGCAGGCACTGGGTAGCGCGCTTACCGACTATCCCTATACTTGACCCCCACGGCTCACGGCGCCTTGGCCTGCACCATGGCGACCGGCGATGCGGTCTCAGACCATATCTCGAGCGCGTGCTGCTTGAGGACCAAAGCCTCTTCCCACCGGTCGGACAACTCATCGCCGCTGGCATCGGTGATGGCATAGTTCGGCGGTCCGAGTTCGCACAGAAACGCCAGATCCCCATCCTGCGGCCGGCCCCTCCATAGGGTGAAACCCTCCTTCCACCAGCGCAGAAACGTCTCGACCCAGGCAGCATGCTGCGGGAAAGCGATCGGCACCTGCACCTGATTGCGGGTCGCAACGCGGCCCTGAAAGGAATCGGATCGCGCCAGCACACGCGATATATAGTGCTGCATGGGCCCAGGGATAGGCTGCATCATTTCGCGATCGACGACGTAGTGCGACAGGTCGGCGCTCATTCGCATCTCTGGCACCGCATCCAGCAACTGCAGCGTCGAGAATAGGTCGTTGGTGATGCAATTGCGGTGCGTCTCGAACTGGATCGGCATGCCTTCCTCGGCCGCGACCCGCAGCCACTCGCGCACCACCGGAATCATGTCTGCAACGGCCAGTGGCATCACCTGTCCGACGACGATCACGAACGGCGCACCGATATCCTTGGCCAGATGCAAGGCTGGGCGCAACGCCTCAGTTGAGTTCGGAAAAGCCGTCAGCAGGCCCTTAAGGCCGGTGCGGGTGTACTCACGCACACAACCCCGCGCTGCAGCCAGATCGAGTGCTCCGAGATCGATGGCCATGCCGTCATAGCCGGCCGCCTTGACCCGGTCGAAGCGCTCGGGAATCGGCGCTTCGGGAACGCCGGGCCGCCGCATCTCGGTCGCCCACAGCGATTGGTAGACTCGCAACTCGGCCACAGGCCGTCAGACTTTCGCCGGTGGACGCAACCGCGGAGCCTCCGGCACGAAATCGGCCTCATCGCTGATCCACATCACATCGTCGGGATAATCAGCTTCAGTGCGCCCATTCCAGAAAGCCCGGAGCACCGCGCATTGAAAGGCGAGGTAAGACATGGTGGGTGGTGTGCTGTTCCTGGCGACGAAAATTTCATGATGCAGTCCCGGCAGGCGGTAGCAGGGTACGCCTGGAAAAGCGTGATGGGCCGTGTGGTACTGCATGTTCCATCCCAGCCAGCGCATCAGCGCGTTGGTGCGTGTCGAGCGCGTGTTCTGCGTGATCGTGTCGATATGCGGCAATCCCAGATGCTCGATCGTGTTTTGCAGCTGGTGTACAGGTTTCATGACCGCCATGGGCAGGAGCCAGAGTTCAAGCGCAAGAGAGCTGCGGGTCAAGACGGACACCGCGGCGATGATTGCGTAGCCGGCCAGATGCCAGCGAGCCTCGCGGGCCAAACCTGGCCTGCGAGATTCCGGCAGGTAAGGCTCGGTAATGATGCCCAGCGAAAATCGCAGTATTCGACGCACGCGCGTGTACCAGTAGGTAGGTCCAAGCACCCATAACAGATAGGAACTCAACGTGTAGCGTTTGCGCCCGAGTTCGCCGTCCCGCTCCCAATTCTGCGTATAACGATGGTGCGCGAAGTGTTGCACCTGGTCAAAATCGCGCGGATAGAATAGAACGAAGCCAAACACTCGACCGAAGAATTCATTGAATCCTTTGGTGCGGAACACAGTCCAATGGCTCAATTCGTGTTGTCCGGCATAGAGAAAATTGATCAGAATGCCGTGGATCATGAACACCGGAACCACCCAAAGGGTGCCCCAAGTCAGCAAAAGCGCGCTGCCTGACAGCACCAGGGCACCCAGATGGCTGCCCACCTGTACAAAGCCGCGCAGGTCCGACTTGACGGACAGCTCTTTAAGCTTGGCCGGGGCGATCATGTCGCGGCGGCCGAATATCTCATCCACGAGGGGTACCTCCTGGAGGGACTTTACACTCTGGAGACGGCGCCAGGCGAACTGCCGGGCAGAATTGCTAAGCTTCCCGGGTGCATACCACTCGCTTTGCTCCCAGCCCAACCGGGCTCTTGCATCTGGGCCACGCATTCGCCGCAATGACCGCCTGCCGGGCCGCGGACGGCGGGACCTTCTTGCTGCGGATTGAAGATCTTGACCAGGGCCGCTCACGGTCTGAATTCGAGGCGGCAATTGCCGAGGATCTGGCTTGGCTCGGGCTATCCTGGGACAAACCAGTATTACATCAATCCGCTCGAATGCAGGCTTACCGCGGCGCGCTGTCAACACTATGCGCCCAGAAGCTGCTCTATCCGTGCTTCTGCACACGCAAAGAAATTGCGGCGGAGATCAGCCGTGCATCCGCGGCACCGCATCAGTCCGGGTATGGGGTCTACCCAGGTACCTGTCGAGCCCTGTCCGCGCAGGATCGGGAACGGCGCATAACTCGCGGGGAACCTTATGTGACTCGGCTCGATGCCATGAAGGCTGTCGCACAAATCGCGCCCCTGAGCTTCGTGGAGATTGGGGCGGGACCCGCTGGCGAACAGGGCACGATTCGCGTCGACCCTTCGCTGCTCGGCGATATCGTCCTCGCGCGCAAGGACATTCCCGTTGCCTATCATCTGGCCGTTGTGGTCGACGATGCTTATCAGGAAATTACCCTGGTCACGCGCGGCAATGATCTGTTTGTCGCCACGCATGCACAGCGGCTACTGCAAGCGTTGCTGCATTTGCCGGCGCCGCTTTACGCGCACCATCGCCTGATTCTCGATGATCACGGCGCGAAGTTCTCCAAGCGCAATCACGCTGTCACGCTGCGGCATCTGCGCGAGCAAGGTGTTAGCAGTAGTGAAATATTGCGAAGACTGGAGATAAGCTCGCGCTGACAGGCATCGTCTGCGTCGGCGACCACACCAAACCCCACGTCGGCTCAGGCCGCGCGTGGGGTTTAGATGATTGGGTTATTGGGTTGAGAGGGTGCGCTATAGCGGCGCGGCTCGCCCTCGCCGGCCCATGAGCACCGATACCACGAACAGCACCAGAAACACGAAGAACAGTATTTTGGCGATACCCACTGCCGCGCCCGCGATGCCGAAGAAACCCAGCGCACCGGCGATCAGTGCAATCACCAAAAACACCACAGAGTAATAGAGCATGATGGTCTCCCGCGTACCGTATGGGTACTTTTTATCGCTTGGTCATTGATTACAGTGCGAACTTCGCGAGAAGTTATACAAAGCGTTGCAGTGCCAGGCCTGCCGGAAAAGCCTCATACCCCTGTCAGTGGTTTCCGATTCGTCACTGACGCCAGAATTTGACGCACCGCACCGAGCGTATTCGGGTAAGTCAGGGGGGTCCTACGAATGAAGCTCGCGGTTGGCTCATGTACGTACACCCGCGCAGGGGCATACTGAACTCGAATTTTCTAACCGAGGAAGTGCAATGAACAAGGATCAAGTCCAGGGTCGCGTCGAGGAAGCCAAAGGTGCCGTCAAACAGGCGACAGGTCATGTTACTGGAAAGCCTGATCTCGAGGATCGCGGCACAATGGAAAAAGCCGCCGGGAAGATTCAGAAGACTTACGGCGACGTCAAGGAACAAGTTAAGGATGCGAACAAGAAGTCGCAGTAATCAACTTGGCAAGGTCAACGAGACACGAGCCACGGCGGCTCGTGTCTCGTGCTGGCTGTGTTTCCGCGAGCCAAATAGTCTAGCCAAAGAACATTCACAATAGCGTTGAAGGTCTACTCTAACCACACTTTAGATCTGGTGTCGGCGTCACCTTCAATCTCACTCAGTTGATCGCTGTCGTCGAATTTGGCCCGAAACTCTTGGAAGCTGCTGAGCCAGAAGCGCCACACTTTGGCGTCTAGGCTGTGATTTTCGCTGCTTATCGGGTAGCCAACTGCCATCAGCACCTGCTCCCGCGTCATGCCCTTGGTGAGACGTGCCGAGGCAATCGCATCCTGTATTTTTTTTGGGAAGTTACTGATCTTGTTTGCCGGATTGTCCGCAACCACGTATCGTTTGGCAAACGCATCGAGCGAAAGATCCCGGCTATAGTCATTGCCGATCTCTTGCTTTTTGCCATCGATTTCTATTTTTACGCGATAGCGGCCGTAACCCGTCACTTTAACCGGGGTGCCCACGGCGATCAGATGTTTGCCGCTGTCATCATAGTTGATGTCGCTGATCCATGAGCCGTCGGTGCGCATGTTGCAACAGAGAAAGCCGGCAGGTTTTTCCTCGGCGCAAATGGCAGCGGAAACGGTCAATAAAGCGGTAATGAGCACAATCAGGGAACGCTTCACGGTATTTCTCCTCCCTACAATTTGTGGTGGTCCACAGACTTCCGGCGTTGCCTTCCGACCATGTAGCCTGCGGCGAAAGGCAGCCCGAGCAACAACAGCGTCAATAAGCTGATCAGCAGCAGTGCTTCGCGCACCAATTTGCGCAATTCACGCCACGATGTATCGACGGCACGGGCGGCAATCTGCGAAGCGTCCTCAGTGAGTCGCGCGCGCTGCACGTCGAGCGCAGCGGTCAGGCCTTCCCGCTGGGTGGTGATATTCGCCGCAAGTGCTTCGCGTTCGACCCGCAGGCTTTGCAGCATTTGCATCAAGGAACGGTCCATGCGCTCAGAGGTTTCGCGCAAGCCGCTGCGAACCTCGGTAATCGCTTCACGGGCCAGTGCCGGGCTCGTTTCTGCGAGCGCGGAGATCTTCTGCAATTGTGCATCCATATTTCGCAGCGCTGTGCGATAGGAGGCGGCGTCGACGCCGGCGCGGTCAAGTGCCCGCTCCGCCTGCCACAAGCTCATTGACGGGACTTGCTCACTATAGATGCGCAGGCGGTCTGAAACGTCGCCCAATGCCTGCGCCACAGTCCCCACGGCGCGGAGCGGAGCCGTGTCGTTCTCCTCGACGATCCAAGTCGACAATACCGACGGGCGCACGCAATCCGCGCTCTCGAGGGGGTATCGAAAGGCGTAGCGCGTCACAAAGGTCTGATATCGGGCATAGTCATCGCCCGTGACCTTCCGGGCGAGCGCATCGGCTTCGTCGGCGAGCTGCGTCGCGCCGTGGGTCACATCGTCCTGCGCGGGCCCCAGCAGATTGGCGCCTGCGCCGGAGACCAGAAAATCCCGCAGTTGCACCGCAAAGGCCCAGGTGTCGAGCAGGCTGCCGATCGGGGACAGACCCGTCGAGGCGTGAGTACTTTCAGTAACGACGCCCAATTTGAGTCGCAGCGCCTGCGATCGGATCGCCGGATCGGCATTACTTTGTACTGTGTCGTCGATCAGATGAGTCATCGTGCTGGCCAGATGCCCGGCGTAGTCTCGGGTCAGCAGCCGAGCTTCCTGCTCGCGCGCAGTCAGCGGGATTTCGGGCGACTTGATTGAAACAAGTGAGCAAGCGGCTAAGGTCAGCAGTGCCAGCAGCGGCGCAGCGCAGCGCAGCGTCGCGCAGACGCTATAACGGGTCAAAACCGGACGATTGATAATCAACAAATGGTGGCTTCTTCGTGAAGTCCGGTGTCTTTTCGCTGCGAGAACAATCTTCGCCCAGCGCTTTCATTCATCGTACACCGAGACCCAGCGGAAGATCACGTGACGACGGAAGCTTAGTACAATCAATGGGTTAAGCGGCCGTCGGTGGCCGCGGTCGACTACGCCTAGAGAGGCAGATGGTCCCGCAGTCGATAGTAGGCAATGGCCGCGGGCAGAAACCAGGGATTGCCCGAGTAGAAGGGTCGGGTCTGGAACGTCAGAGCGTCGAGGGCGGTATGTCCTTCGGGCTTGCCGAGCAGCTGCTGCGCGACTCGAGTGCCAAAATAAGGGGCCAGTGAGACGCCGGAACCGCAATAGCCCATACAGTAATGAATACCGTCCGAGTGACGGCCCAGATGCGGCAGCGCATCGAAGGTGTAGGCGATGAAGCCGCCCCAACTGTAGCTTATCTTGGTCGCTGCCAGCTCCGGGAAAACCTGCGTCATCCGACGATGCAGTGGCACGGCACTGACTGTGGAGTCCGCCTCCTTGGCCGCTACCCGGCCGCCAAAGAGTATGCGTCGCCCGTCTTCCGAGAGCCGATAGTAGAAGACAACCTTACGGCTGTCGCTAACCACGCGGTTGTTGGGAATGAGGCGTTTGGCCAGTCCCAACTCCAACGGCTCGGTGGCGATGATGTAGCTACCGATCGGGATGATGCGCCGACGTAGCCAGGGGGTTGGTTTGTTTGTGTAGCCATTGGTGGCGACCAGCACCTCGCGCGCGTGGGTCACGCCGCGCGGTGTGCTGAGACGAAACCCACCGCTCTGGCTTTCTATCGCCGTAACCGGACAACGCGTAATCAGACTCGCACCGGAGCCTTGAGCGCGCTCCAGAAGGCCTCGGTGAAACTTACCGGGATGCAGCGCCGCGTGAGCCGGGAAGATGACCCCGCCATAGTACAGATCGCTCCCGACTTCGCCACGCTGCTCGCTGCGCGGCACGATGTGGGCCTCCACCTCGAGACCCTTGGGTTGGGCCGCAGCGTCGCGCGCCAAATGATTGTAGGCGGCTGCGCTGTGAGCGGCATGAAAACGGCCGACCCTGGAGAAGTCGCAGTCGATTCGCTCGCGTTTGATGAAATCTCCAACCCACTCGAGCGCATTCATACCCTCGCGGCGAATGCTCATAGCGACGGTCTGACCAAGGCGCGCCTTCAACGCGGAGAAGGACGGCTTGATTGAGGTGCTGACCTGACCGCCGTTGCGCGTCGAGCAACCCCAGCCTGCATCTTCGGCGTCCAGCACGAGGACATGCCGGCCGCCGCGCGCCAATTCTATAGCGGCCGCAAGCCCTGTGTATCCGCTGCCCACAATGGCGACGTCGCATTTAGCGGGCAGCGCGGTGGGCATGAAGTCGGGGCGCGGCGCCACCGCCCACCAATAGGGCTCACTCTTGTAATCAGCCGCGAACACAGAATCGTTCATCCCCACCGCTCACTTATAATGACATTCGGCAGCGGGCTCAACGAGGGAAATATGGATCTGGGAATTCGTGGCCGCACGGCCATTGTTTGCGCGTCCAGCCAGGGCCTGGGCAAGGGATGCGCCCGGGCACTGGCCGAGGCAGGCGTTTCACTGGTAATCAATGGTCGCAATCGCTTATTGCTTAATCAAACTGCTGAGGAAATTCGGCGAACGGCCGGGGTTGAGGTAACGCCGGTGCTCGCGGATATCTCCACATCGGAGGGGCAAGCGGCATTGCTCGACGCCTGTCCGTCCCCGGACATCCTGATCAACAACAATGGTGGCCCGCCGTACCGCGATTTTCGCGAACTGGATCGGCAGGCTATGCTGACTGGCCTCACCATGAACATGGTGACGCCGATTGAACTGATCCAGAAGGTCATCGATGCCATGTCGGCGCGCAGATTCGGCAGAATAGTGAATATCACTTCTGTGAGCGTCAAGATGCCGTTGGCGGGGCTCGACCTGTCGAGCGGAGCGCGGGCAGGATTGACCGCCTTCGTGGCTGGCATCGCTCATGGCGTGGCCGACAAGAACGTCACTATCAATAATCTACTGCCTGGAAGCTTTGACACCGAGCGCTTGCGCGGCGGCTTTCGCGCGGCGGCGAAGCAGTCTGGGACCGCCGAATCCGTGCTGGCGCAACTAGCGCAGGAAAAAATTCCGGCGAAGCGCTTCGGCACAGCGTCGGAGTTTGGGCACACCTGCGCTTTTCTATGCAGCGTCCACGCCGGTTACATCACGGGTCAGAATATATTGCTCGATGGCGGCTCGTATCCAGCCGCATTCTGAATCACCCGTTATTTGAGTGCCTCGAATCGGATTGCATTCAGAAACTCGCTGCGACGATAAAGCTCTTTGTCCCCGGTAGGAAAACCGTTGGACTTCAAAACGAACGCCAGAATTTCGGCATATTGGTCGCGGCTCAGACCACCCGGATTATTGAGCGGCATGGTGGTGCGGATGCGATCGAATAAATCTCCGACCGTCAGGCCGTTGAAATCGGAAATGAACTGCGCACCGACGAGTGCCGGGGCCTCGCCAAGACCACCGAGGGAAGCGCCGTGGCACGCCGCGCAATGCTGCGCGAAGGCCTCGACTCCGCGCATCGCCTGGGGCTCGGTGTAAATGCCATCCAGCACGGAGCTGGTCGTCTCCTGAGCCCGCGCCGGTCCAAGGGCCGCGCACATGATCGCGGACATCCCCAAGGCAACCGCGAGTAGCGACCGTGTATTGCGCATTGGCGCGCGATACGTTGGCGACTCGATTCAGCCCATCGCCTTAATCTGCTCGAGTCCCTTGTTGAGGGCGACCTTCTGCGCATCGGTGACGTCGACAAATGGCGGACGTTGATATGTTTGCGGTCCGCCCATCTGAAGACTCAAGGCGTATTTCATCGGACCGTAGCCATCGACACCAGTCTGTAAATTCTTCATGACTTTGGTCATTTCCCGATACTTGGCGTATGCGGCGTGATAGTCCTTGCCGGCCCGGAATGCCGCGAACACATCAGCAATGGGCCGGCAATACACATTCCCGTCCATGCATATTGCGCCCATGCCGTGCTCCAGTGCGTATTCCAAATTGTTTTCGGTACCGGTACGCATGTTGAGTTCTGGGAAAGCCGTGACGAACTCTGCGTATTCATCTGCGGGCCCGTTAGAGTCTTTGATGCCGGCGAGATTCGGATAACGCTGCAAGGCACGCAGCAGATCGTGAGCTATAGGAACGCCGCTGGTGGCAGGGATGTGATAAAGATTGATCGGGATTCGGACTTGGTCAAACAGCATCGAGTAGTAACGGATCAATCCTGCGGTTGGGGGATTGTTGTAGTAGAAGGGTGGGATCACCAGAAGTCCATCTGCGCCATTAGCCTCGGCGTGCTTGGAGAGCTCGAGCGTCTCGGCGAAATTTGCCGTACCTGGCCCAACAATCATGTTCATGCCCAGACTGTTCTTGAGAGCGACTTCGGCAATCTGCTTACGTTCGGCCACCGAGAAGGATGGAAACTCGCCGGTCGTGCCCAGCACAACTATGCCGTCGGCGCCGTTGTGCTTGAACCAGGCAAGCACATCCTTGAACGCGCCAGGATCGAATTTAAGATTTTTGTCGCACGGGGTAACGCTGGCGACCCAAAACAGGGTTTTGGACGCGCTGCCCAAATTTGGCGTCGCCTTGGCGGAGGTCGCCGTGCCAATTAGCGCTGCTGCAGCTGCGGCCCCCACCATGCCCATGGCCTCTCTACGCGTTGTTTCCATGCTAATCCTCCAGAACCTGGCTAAGTCAGGATGTTCCGATTCCTGTGAACGAGTAGGTCACACGGCTACTTCTTCTCATATTTTACAACATCCTGCGGCCCGACTTCCGCGCCGTAGACAGTACCGTCGCCGTCCGCAGTGATGCCTTCCGCAGCGCTGGTGCTTTTGCTCTCCGGATTCGGCTCCGGGTCCGGGATAAAGGCGGTGACGGTTCCATCCTTGGCGCTGCCGATGCGGATGCCACGCTTCCAGCCGGGATGGTGCCCATACCCGTCGCCATCGCGAGACTCGGAATCTGTGACGTACACGGTGTCGTGCTTATCAATGAAAATGCCGCTGGGCCTGCCGAACTGGGTCCAGATTGCCAATAATTTGCCATCCTGATTGAAGATTTGGATGCGGCTATTGCCGCGGTCGCCTACGAACAGGCGCCCTTTCGAATCCATTGCCAACGTGTGCGGCATTTCGAACTGGCCTGGACCACAACCGTGTTCGCCCCATTGTTTGATGAATTTGCCGTTCCTGTCGAACTTCACTACGCGCGCATTGCCCTTGTCGGGCTCATGACCATCGGCGACGAAGATATCGCCATTCGGGGCCACCAATATTGCATTGGGTTCGTGAAAGGTATCCGGGCCATTGCCGGAGACGCCCGGCCTGCCCAGTGTCCGCAGGACTTTCCCGTTGTGGTCGAACTCCAGTACATCATCTCCTTTGCCCCCGCCCACATGCCCGTCCGTGACCCAGATATGATCGGCTTTGTCGATGAAAATGCCGTGTGGGAAGAGAATCATTCCTGAGCCGAAGGACTTGATGAATCTGCCGCCCGCTTCGAACTCCATAACGGGATCAAGGTTGCTGCCCGCGCAGCTATTGGTCCCGCACCGTTCAGCGACCCAGATATGACCTTCATGGTCCAGCGCAATGGCGCTGGTCGAGCCCATTCTCCGACCGGCCGGCATTTTGAGGAAATTGTCGACGCGGTGATACGGATTGGGCTGCGAATTGGGTGCCGCGCTTTCTTGGGCGAAGGCCGTATTGGCCGACAGGGCGGCAAAAGCAATGCCGGTCCAGAGCAAAATGGCTCGGACGACGGACTTCATCGGTTTGGTGTCCCGCGTGGGCTGCCTAGTCATTCGCCGGCAACGAGTAACAGATGAATTCGCCGGAGTAGTTACCCCCACTGACGGCCACGATGATGTATTGCTTGCCATGCACCATAAAAGTCATCGGCGAGCCGCTCTGCTGCGCGGGCATCCAGACTGCACCCACCTCCTTGCCCGTGTTTTGATCATAGGCACGCAGCATGGCGCCACGAGGATGATCCGCTGTCGTGGTCACCATCCCATCGCCGGCAATGACTAGGCTCTTGGTGACCAGCGTGCCGATATTGAACCCCGTCTGACCGGTACGCGGAATATTCATTCCCTTCAGCGCAGGATTGTTGCGCACGTAGTCCGGCGTTTCGCCATGCGGGACCTGCCATTTGATCTCGCCGGTGTTCAAGTCGATCGCGCTGATAGTGCTGTAGGGGGGCTTGATGATCGAAAGGCCATTGACGCTAAGCGGTCGGAAGCCTTCGTCACCGTCTCCGGCCGCTGACGGCTTCGCTTTGGGTAACGGCGCGTCGGCCCCCGAATTGGTGCCCGCCGCATTGATCATCGTGACTTTCTGACCGGCCCTGCCGACTACATAGCGTAGATCCGAGATGTCCGCAGGCGGCGGTACCAGTCCAAGTGGCTCGATGCACGAATTGCACGCATAGACGTAAACGGTATGGTTTTCTGGATTGAACGAACCACCGGGCCAGTTGGTGCCTCCATTTGCTGGTCCCAGCATCAGCGTTCCGAGCGGCCCCGGTTGCTGGCTCACGACCGGCGGTGTGTAAATTGGCCCGAGCTTATAGTTCTTCACCAAGTCCAGCGCCTGCTGGTGCATTGCAGGCGTAAAATCGATGAGCTCATCTGGCGTGACCCCAGTGCGTGCGTAGGCGGCAGGCTTGCTGGGTATGGGCTGAGTCGGCGCATACCATTCGCCCGGAACATCGCCTTTCGGCACGGGCATTTCCCGAATTGGCCAGACCGGTTTGCCCGTAATTCGGTCTAACACGAAAAGATAGCCCTGTTTGGTCGGTTCTGCGACCGCCCTGATCGGTTTGCCGTCGACCGTGATGTCGATCAGCAGCGGTGCCGACGACAGGTCGTAATCCCAAATCTCATGATGGATGGTCTGGAAATACCATTTCATCTTGCCGGTTTTGAGATCGACCGCCACCAGCGCATTTCCGTACAGGCCATTGCCTGGGCGCGAGCCGCCGTAGAAGTCGGATGTAGGCGATTCGACCGGCAGATAGGCGATGCCTGCTTCTGGATCGGCGGTAATTTCCGTCCATACGCCGGTGTTGCCGGTATATTCCGCCGAGCCTTTCAGCCAGGTTTCATAACCTGGCTCGCCTTTTTGCGGGATGGTATGAAATTCCCACGCCTTTTTGCCGGTGCGCACGTCGAAGGCACGCGCTGACCCCTTGTTGTTGTGAAAGCTGGCGGGAGTGAAGCCTTCGCGGAATGCCGAACCGATCAAAATGACGTCACCCGCTACGGTGGGCGCCGATTGCCAACCGATCTCACCAGTCGTCAGGTCGGGCTCGATTTTTTGATCGTCGTCAGCCTTCAGATCAACAGCACCATTGTCGCCAAAGGAACTCACGCGTTGGCCGGTCTTCGCGTCCAGCGCGATCAGCCAATAGCCGGGCGTCACATACAGGATGCGCGCATCCTTGCCGTCGCTCCAGTAGGAAAGCCCCCGTCCCGACAGTTGTCTCGGAGCTGCGGCGCCGCGTGCACCTTCATGTTCACCGTGTACCCAGAGCAATTCGCCCGTAACTGCATCCAGGGCAATCACGCCGCGCCGTGACCCGGCGGTGGTGTAGACCACGCCACCTACCTCCAGAGGCGTGCCCTCAAGCTTGTACTCCGGTCGATTGCCGATGTGATCAGTCTTGAATCGCCAGACGATCTCGAGCTGATTGAAATTGGAGGCATTGATCTGATCCAGCGGCTTATATTTGCTGCCGTCCCAGTTGCCCATGTAGGTGGGCCAATCCATGTTCTGCGAATCGGTCTGTGCCCGAGCAATCGATGTGGCCAGCAGCAACGTTGCAAGACTGGAAACAAACATCCGTTTGCTCAATTGATGCATCATCTACCCCTCGGAAGCCTGCTCTTTGGCAGTTCTTCCGCACGATATTCTTAATAAATTCAAAGAGTAATGGTTAGAGCGGAAGTGTCGGCGTTCTTGATATCGATGTCAACCTGCTCATTGCGCCGGATTATTTTTTTTCGATGACCTACCGCCGCCTGAAGCATGGCGGTGCGCGTGTTCCATGTACGCCTCTGCAGAAAATTACAAATTCTCTAGGACTGGCCGCGTTTCATGCCGCCCTTTGATTTGCCGGCAAGTGCCGGTCCATTCGGAGTGCCGAGTCCCGTACATGCATCCCAGCCCTTGGCGGCCTTGAAGTCGCCGTTACTGCCCTGCGTAATGTCTCGCAGCGCCTTTGGATCCTTGTAAAGCTGAGGATTCAAATAGCCGACCGGGGTGCCGGTGGCCTGATTGATGCGTGCGATCAATGCCGCCCACAGCGGTGCGACGGCGCTGGTACCGCCTATGACCGTATCGGTGCCGTCAATTCTGACGTCATAGCCGGTCTCCGGATCGGCATCGCCGGCCACATCGGGTACACCGCGTTTGGTCAGCACGACAGATTTACCGCTGCGGTATTTTGCCGATATGCCGGACTGCCAGGCAGGCGCGGCAAAGAAACTGCTCATGCCGCCGCCGGTGGCTCCGCCCTTGGCCCCGTCATTCCACACGACTTCCTTGGTAATCGACTTTTGAGTCGTGCGCAGGCTCGTGCCACCGCACCCGAGCGCATACGGACTTGAAGCCGGAAAGTCCACGTGATCCTTGCCATCGCTCACTCCATCAGTGGAACCGTTGTCACCCGAAGCGACACACACGGTGATACCCAAAGCCGCCGCGGCCTGAAAGGCATCGTCCATCGCTGTCATCGCCTGCGCGGTCCACGTCGACTCGGGGCCGCCCCAGCTGATGGAAATGACAGAGGGTTTGTTGGTCGTGTCATGAATTGCGGTGGTCACGGCATCGAGAAAACCTGCATCCGTGTTGGGGGTGAAGTAGACGGCAATATTCGCCGCGGGTGCTATCGACCCCACTACTTCAATGTCGAGCATGACTTCGCCGTCGGGACCGTTGGCACTCCCCGTGGGGGCGTTGGTGCCATGGTCCACCGAGACGGCCGTGACCTTGGGCGACCCGACCTTGAGCCCCGAGAAGTACGTTTTCAGGTCTGCTGGACGAAATCCGCCGCCGAGCTCGATGATCGCGACGCACTGCCCTGCTCCCGTGCCGCTAGGGAAGCCGTAGGCAGACGCCACTTGAATCGGAGTGTAAGAAACCGGCGTTGTAGCAGCCGCGTGCCTTTTGGCGCGGCTGTTCGCAGTGCGCAGTCTAAAGTGCGGTTTTGCCTGTGGTCGATTATCAAGACCCAATACGGCCTCGATGATCCCGTCTAATTCGGCCGGCAGCTGGATGGTGCCGGCTCGGCCGCGATAGGTGCCCCCGGCATGGGCAAATTGCTTCAGTTGGACTGAGAAAGCGCTGCTGAATTGCGCGACGGTACCGGAAAGGACAATGGTGCGGCGTGCGGCATCTTGCTGTACCAGAACTAGATTATTCGCCAAGGCGAAGGCGCGCACAGCTGCCAGATCTACCGCTTCGGCTCCGTGCTGTGTAGCGAACTCCTCCCTGCTCAGGGTTTGCGCTGGACGAATTCCACTTGCCAGGGCGGCCACCCGCGTTTGCAGCGTCTGGAGAGAGCGCCGACGCACGAGCACGCTGACTTCCAAGCGTTCGGCCGGGTCGGCCGGTCCGATCACTCGCGCACCTGGCAGCGTCGTGCGTTCACTTCCCTTCAGAATTACTGTGGCCATGGCTTGGTACCTCGCGATGGTGTGCCTGACGGCGGCATTACATGCAGAGCATACGCGCCAGCGACATACCGAATCATTACGGGCGCGAGTCGCTCATCCAATCGGTGATCGATCGGTATACATGGGTCGTACTTTCCGGCCGTATCATGCGATGCATGCACAACACGCATTAATATCGCGGCGCGTCCAATAGTGCGATTGCTGGTCGGGGAATCGTCGCAGGCATTTCAATTTCGCGATATCCTATCTGGCGTTCTTCAATCGGAGGATATGTAACGATGGCTACACGCAAAAAAGGCAAAAAAGCGGCAACTCCGCGAGACGACGACGGACCGGGGCCGTGGCTTAAGAAGAAGACGAAGAAAAAAGCGACCAAGAAGAAATAGCCCTGCCGGGCCGCCGCGCGCCCTCGCGTGCGGCGACGCCCAGCTGACCTAGTGTCCGGGAACGAGCTCGGCGTGCATCCGGCGGTTGGCGGCATCTACACGTGCGATGACGGCGCGAAAATCGCTACGCTGCCGAAGCGCGACGAAGTATGGTTCGTGTTCGGCCCACCAAGAATAGCGCCATCCCAGTTCCGCGGCTCGGTTCAGGGCACTCATAGCTCCTTCAGTGTCCCCACGCAGTGAGAGTACTTCAGCCTTGAGCGCATAAATCCCATTCCGTTCCTCGCCGGCGGCGATGAGTCGATCCAGTTCGTCCGAGATTTCCTGTAGATGCCGTGCCGCAGCAGCTGAGTCTCCGGTCTGAAGTTCCGCGACTGCTAGAATCAACTGATCCGACTTGCCCCAGCGCGCCGCCCAGGGGCCATTGAGTCTGCTGGCGTCGAAATCCGAAGCCTGCATGGCGCGCGCCATCAACTGACGAGCCGTGGAGGGCTCGCCAAGCAGCAGATGGTAGTAAGCGGTCTGGATCAGGGTCCGGCTGTGGTCCGACTCATCAAGTTTCGTGGCGATCAGGCGTTCATGCAGCGCCACGGTCCCTCCTTCATAGAAGGCGACCCGGGCCAGCTCGGCACTTATTTCCTCGTCGCTCTGGGTCGCTGCTTGGGCTTGGTCAAAGAGATCCCGCGCCTCACGCGTCATACCCAATGTCAGCAGGAAATCGGCGCGCCGCCGGTATAGATCAATATCGTGAGGGTCTACCTTTAGCGCTGCTGCGTTCCATTTCAATGCCTCCACCAGATCACCCTGCGACCAGGCCAGCCAGTAGGAAACCACGAAGGCCCAATCGCCTGGCCCTTGCAAGGCGCGAGCCCGTTCGCAGGCAGCGCTAGCTTGGGCAAAGCGGGCCAGGTCCTGCAGTGCCAGACATTGACGCGCATGCACGATGTAGTCGAGAGGATCTAAAGCCAGCGCGCGCATGAGATTCTGCAGCGCGAGGCGGGGCTGCCCTTGAACGGTATAAATTCGGCCCAGCGCCGCAAACGCCCAGCTGTCATTGGCATTCAAGGCGACCGCCCTGTTCAGATCTTGCAAGGCCTCATCGTTGCGCGCCTGCTCTTCGCGCAGCGCCGCGCGCACCGCATACAGCTCAGATAGCTCAGGATCGAGCTGCAAGGCTCGTGCAAGCAGGGGCTCGGCCGCGGCGCTGACGTCGTTCACCGAGCGACCGTCGAGATAGCGTTGATTGACGGTAGCATAAGCGAGACCGACATAGGCCAACGCGAACTGCGGGTCTGCCGCCAAGGCCTGCTGGTAGAATTCGATAGCGCGACTGTTCGAATCGCGCGTCCGATCCTGCTGGTAATGCCGCGCGTACAGGTAGAGCCGATAAGCCTCCGAGCTCACGCTGCGTCGCTCGGCAAACCGTTGCGCGGTGTTCTGGGTCAGTCGTATCTCCAGGTTGTCGGCCACAGAGCGCGCGATGTCCTCCTGAATCCTGATCGCATCCTCGATCGGGCGGTCATATTCCGAGGACCACATGTGGTAACCATTGCGCGCATCGATCAGCTGCACGGTAACCCGCATGTGGTCGCCGGATCGACGCATGGAGCCTTCCAGCACGTGATTGGCGTCGAGCTGCCTGCCAATTTCGCGGACGTCTTGGTTCAGTCCGCGGAAGGCGAAGGCCGAGGTGCGTGCGACCACCCGCAAAGTCGGAATCTGCGCCAACCAGTTCGAGAGTTCCTCGGTGAGGCCATCGCAAAAGGGTTGCTCGCTTTTGCCGTCGCTCATGTCGACAAATGGCAGCACCACGATTGAATCACCGTGGTCCGTGGGTGGCAGCCAACGTCGCAGTGGCACCAAGGCTATCCAAATCAGCGCGATCAGGACGGCGCCGCCCACAGCGCCGATCCAGAGCCACCGGCGACGACGTATCCCGGTCGAAATCGGCTGGACAGACACCGGATTCCGGGTTGGGACTGGGGTCAGGTTTGGGGCCGGGCCAGCGGGTGCTTGCGGCTGGATGGGAATGACAGTCGCAATGAGTCGATAGCCTTTGCGTGGCACGGTGGCGATATAGGTAGGCTCGGGGTCGGTATCGCCCAGAAGCCGTCGAAGTTGGGAAATCGCCTGATAGACCGAGGCCGGCCCGACCACCACCCCTGCCCAGACTTCTGCGAGTAGTCGATCGAGGCTGACTACTGCCCCGGCGGAGTCCGCCAGGCAGACTAGGAGACGCATCATGCGGGGTTCGAGCTTCAGCGTTTCGCCGCCACGGGAAATCGTGTCCAGGGTCGGATCGACCACCCATGCTCCGAGCTGGAACGGGTATTGTAATTTTCCCGACATGCAGGTTCCTGCGCCGACTTCCCGGACGGCCACCCATTTATAACCGATTGATCTCCAATAGATTAGAAAAGCTTAAGCAAAGGTTCCGATGCCCTTAAGCACTTCTCGCGCATAACGGAGTACACCCAAGATAGAACAATTATCCAGGGAAGATACCGATGGATGCATCAACTCAAGTGGTTACCCCCGTTGTGGTCCGTGCGCTGGGCCGCTTCGAGGTTCTCGTACACGGTGAGCCCTTGCGCTTCGTATTCAAAGCCCCCCGCAAGCCACTCGATCTGCTCAAGGGGCTATTGACCTCGGGTGGCGGCAGCATCGGTCAGCACACCTTATGTGAGGCACTCTGGCCGGATCTCGACTCCTGGTCTGCCGGACGCGCCCTGAACACGGCGGTGTTTCGACTGCGAGGTCTGCTCGGCGATAAGGCCGCAGTACGGGTGGAGTGCGGCCAACTGCTCCTGGCGCCCGAGCATTGCCGGGTCGATGCCTGGGAATTTGAAGACGAGTTGGCTAGTGCCTCGGATGAAGACGCAATGTTGCATGCACTGCAGCAATACCGAGGGCCCTTTCTTGGTGATTGTGAGCATCCGCTGGCTTTGGAAACCCGCCGACGTTTGCAGCGAAAGTATCTGCGCGGATTGTTGCAGCTGGGGCAGAGTTATGAACGATGCGGCAACTTTGGCTCCGCAATCGACCTTTACAACCGCGGCCTCGATGTCGAAGCGACTTCAGAGGAGCTGCACAGTGCACTCATTTCGTGCCTGGAGCGCGCTGGGCAGGCCGCCGCCGCCGCCGCGGCGTATCAGCGCTGCTCGGCAGCGTTCAAGAGCCGCATGACTGCGCCGCCTGCGAGTTCCGGCTGGAGCATAGAGTTGTCCCGGCTGTTTCGGACGGGCCGCTGACCGGCGGGGAATGTCGTGTATTTCCCCACGGCAGCAGTAGCACCGACAAAAAGAGGCGATGCGTTATCAATCGGTGATAGGGCACCGCCTATTCTCCGTTAACCACCATAGCGTCCTTGAAGAGACGCTGTACGCCGATGCTGCGACGCATGGAGGGATCCGTGAGAGCATGGCAGGACGATCAACTCCAAGTCCTCTTGGCGGAGAAGGACGAGCACCACGTGTTCGACAAGCTCCTCGTTCTCGCACGCCAGCTCGGCTTCGATCAGTGTGCCTACGGCATGCGTTCGCCGTTGCCCTTGTCGCGCCAGCGCATCGTCATGTTCAACAACTACCCGGCCGGCTGGCAGGCACAATACGCTCGCCAGAATTACCTGGCGGTCGATCCCACGGTGCAGCACGCGCTCAAATCGCCGCTTCCGATCATCTGGAGCGATGAACTCTTTTCCGGCGCACGCGAGTTCTGGGAGGAGGCGCGAGGTCACGGACTGCGGTACGGCTGGGCGCAGCCATGTCGCGACATCAACGGAACGCTGGGAATGTTCACGGTAGCTCGCTCGAATGAAGTGCTCAGCGACGTGGAACTGCAGGAGAAAAACTTTCGCCTGGCATGGCTGACGCAAATTGCGCACCTCGCGATGACGCGGGTACTGATAAAGAAATTAGTACCCGAGGCCAATGTACGGCTTTCGTGTCAGGAGACAACCGTTATTCGTTGGACCGCGGAAGGCAAGACTACCGCCGAGATTTCCGTAATTATGGGTTTGTCGGTGCGGACCGTGACCTTTCATATCGGCAATGTGGTCAAAAAGCTCAATGCCAGCAATAAGACCGCCGCGGCAGTGCGCGCCGCAGTGCTGGGATTGCTGTAATATTTTAGCAGGCCGAAGTTCTGACTACACGCGCCTCTCAGGGCTGCGTGCTCACAGATAGTGTGCCAATGACAAAACCCTTTCTGCCGGATTTGAATGAACTTGCAGACGATGACATCGTATCGACGCAGTTGGAACCGCCGCCTTCCCTGGTAGCCTCCACGGGCATACTCCTTCAGGGCCTGGAGCGTCCTGAGCCCCTGCCGATTCGTCAGTGGATTGGCGGTGGCGATGCGCGCGGAACGCCGCGCGCAAAGCCCGGTCGCTAACGCGCTGTGCGCCGCACGCGCGTGGTCACCTGCAAATGATTGAATTTCCCCTTTCAATCGCGCACATATTGAATCCGGTAGCGTTGGACACGTTTATATCCCGCTACTACGAGCGCGAACAGCTAGTCATTGACCGCGGCCGCCCTTCACATTATGACGGGCTTATCGCCGTCGATGCTCTGGACGACATGATCTGCGCCCCCGCATCTACTTCTGAGGACATTCTGGTTGTCGATGACTTCCGCGATATAGATCGTGAAGATTATGCGCGAGCCGATGGCACGATCGACTGCGTTCGCGTCCAACAGCTGTTTGATGAGGGTGCAACGATTATTCTTCGGCGCATGCATGACCGGCTGGCATCGGTCGCGAGACTATGTCGCGGCGCGGAGCAGAAGTTCGGCTGTGCGTTTCAAGCCAACTTATATTTTAGTCCTCCGAATGCGCAGGGACTCACCACACATCATGACACGCATGATGTCTTCGTCCTTCAAATCCTCGGGTCCAAGCGCTGGCATACATATCAACCCGTGGTGCCGCTGCCGCTACCTGGGCAACGGTACTATTGGAAGACACCGCCGGAAGGACAGCAGATATCCAGCTTTACCCTGCATCCTGGAGATCTTTTCTACTGCCCCCGCGGCATCCCCCATAATGCCCGCGCTACTGAGGGTGCATCGCTGCACATTAGCCTTGGAGCCCGGGTTTGCACGTGGGCTGAACTACTATTGGAAGTCGTTGCGGACGTGGCCTTGAGAGATCCTGCGTTCCGTGCCAGCCTACCGCTCGGGTACGCCGCCAACGCTATTGCGCCGGAAGTGCTGGAGAAGGCCATGCAAGACCTGATGGGAAGACTGCAGCGTCAGGCGCGCCCAGATCTGGTCCTCGGGCTTATGGCAGACCGACTGATCATTGATCGCCCCGTCTTGATACCTGAGCAGGGACGTATGATCCAGGCGGCGGCTTCCTTGACTACGGACAGCCGGGTAGGAGGCCGCCCCGGGCTGATGTACCGTATTTCGGTGCAGCGGAAGAAGGTAACACTGATCTGCAACGCCCGACAAATAACATTTCCGCGATTCGCCGCTTCGTCCCTGGAATTCGCATTGCGCACCGACTCATATCTGCCCACGGATCTCCCGGGCCCGCTGACCGAAACTGCCAAAGTAGTACTCATCCGACGCCTGATGCGAGAGGGCCTTGTCGTTGCTCTGCCTGGTTGACCCCACTGCGCCATCAGCACAACTTTACTTGAAGAGGATGCGAAGTCTTGGACCCTAAGCTGATCACTCCATTGCTGCTGAGCGTGTTCGTGGCCTGGGCCGTTTATCGTCGTGTGCGCCGCAACTTCGGCCGTCAACCAGTCAATACGCGTCGCTTGCAGTTCCGCATCGGCCTGCTGACTGTTGTCGCCACGCTGGTATTGTTTTCCTCGGTGCGCGACATGGCGCTACTCGGCGCACTGCTCGCCGGTTTCGCCTGCGGCGCGGCGCTGGGCTATTTCGGCTTGCAGCACACCAAGTTCGAAGCGACTGCGCAGGGGCGTTTCTATACGCCGCATACTTACATCGGACTGTTCGTCACCGCTTTGTTTCTTAGCCGCATAGTCTTTCGCTTCCTGGCTGTATATCTGGATCCGCACGCAGCGGCGCAGCCAAACCAGAACCTGTTTGATGCGTATCACAAAAGCTCTCTGACCTGGGCGATCCTCGGAGTACTGATTGGCTATTACGTTCTTTTCTACAGCGGCATACTGAGAAGAAGCCGGGGTCTTGCGTTGCCGGCGACCGATACGGCGAATCCTTAGCAGCTATTGGCCTTAGCGGCCGTACTACCATCGAAACTCGGTCGAGAACTCAATTACACCTTGTATGGGCGATTGTGTGATCGGACTCTCGCTCGCACTTCCCCGCAGACGATTCCACGCCATATCGGTGTTGATCAACCAGTGCGGTGTCACGAACTTGGTAGCGCTGAACCCGAGGCCTGCAGCCATTGCGCCACCATGAGCCTCGTAGATCGGATATTCCGAGGCCGCCGCCTGCGCGGCCGATACGCCGAATACCTTGCGCATGTACTGACCATTGGAAAAAGTGAACGATGGACCGGCGAACATGACGAAGGTCTTCGAACTGCCCGGCAGCGGCATGAAAGCTTCCAGATCGCCCAGCAAACCGCCGGCACCGCCCACTATCCGTCGCACGTCCATGCGAAGAACCAGAGGAAATTTCTTTGAGACCACGTAAGATCCGAACGCCTTGACGACCGGTGCAGGAGTAATGTCACCCAGGCCATGCAGATGAGTGTAGTCGTCCGACATCGGGCGCCCGAGGTCGTAGCCGATCGAGATTCCCGCGCGGTACTTGTCGCCGCGCAGGATATTCACGCCGAGACCCTCTCCCACCGAGGCGAAGGCGATATCTTTGTACAGAACGACGATTACAGGGCCCGGTGATATCCGATATGGCCGTGCGCCATCGTAACGTGGCTCCGACGACACGGCTGCGCCAAGCACGAAGCGCCAGTCCGGAAGATTCGGCTCGAATATTTTCTCCAGAATGGTGCCGCCCGGATACTGCCACTCCTGCAGCGGCGACGGCGTTTGCGACCATGCGCTGAGAGGGAGCAAGACACAGAGCGTCAGAGTCAGCAGAGAGAGCCGATGCCAAACGATCGCTATTTTCACTGATTTACGGCCCATCCTGCTGCAGCTCGCGACGTGGCAAACATCTTGTCGAATTCGACTGCCCATCATGACACAACCTTGTCCTCGTCTTGGACACCCGATTGTCGCAATCGTGTGAAGTTGTAAAAAGGTGCGCGCTGTTCGGCTACACTTTCGTCGCGAATGTATTCGGGGAGAAATGTGGGTTATATCGCATATTTCCTGCTTTAAAGTGCGGGGGCGCACAGACCGCCTCGTGCTATGTGACCGCTATCGCCGGGTCTAGAGCACGCCTGGTCAATGCAAGGGTCCTCCGAATGGCCTGCATCGAAACGCGAGTAGTGGGCGGTGAAGCTTGAATCAGCGAATTTCGCGCATCCTGCGCACTACCTCAAGGCTTTTGGCCACATCGGTCATCGGAATTCCGGCGATCTGGGGCGCGTTCGCGCTGTGGTATCAAGTGCCAGGCGGCCATCTGCTGAAAACGCTGGGCGTCGTGTTGTGGGTGGCCTTTAGTGTTGCGACGCTTATCGCGCCGTGGCATGGGCGCGCAACGCTCGGTCTATTGGGATTTGCGGCAGCGTTTGCGCTCTTGCTACTTTGGTGGCACCAACTCCAGCCGTCCAACGATTACATCTGGGCCGACGATGTGGCACGGATGACGACGGGTACAGTCGAGGGCAATCTCGTCACGCTGCGCAACGTGCGTAACTTCGATTGGCGTAGCGACAGCGACTACACCCAGCGCTGGGAAACGCGCCACTATGACCTCGATCACCTCTGTTCAGTCGATATGATCATGTCGTATTGGACCGGGCCGGCGATCGCGCACATGTTGGTTTCCTTTGGTTTCGATGATTCGGCGCCGGTGGCATTCTCGGTGGAAATTCGCCGCCAACGCGGCCAGAGCTTCTCGGAGATTGGTGGCTTCTTCAAGGAGTTCAACCTCAGCATCATTGCTGCCGACGAACGTGACGTAATCCGGGTTCGCACTAACGTGCGCGGCGAGGATGATTATCTATACCGCATAAAAATGCCGATCTCGGCGATGCGCTCACTATTGCTCGCTTACATTGAGCAGGCGAATGGTCTGGTACTTGCGCCTCGGTTCTACAACACCGTCACGGTGAATTGCACAACGCTGGTCTACCACATGATGAAGCGCATCGTTGGGTCCCTGCCGTTGGACTATCGCCTGCTGCTTTCCGGCTACCTTCCGCAATACGTCTACGGCTTGGGCGCTCTTGCCCCGGGCTATTCCTTCGAGGAACTGCGGACACGCGGACGCATTACCGACCGTGCCAAGGCGGCTGATCGAAGCGAGAACTTTTCGGCCGATATCCGGCGAGGTATTCCGGGCGTAGAAGCGCCGTAACGTGCGCCGGCCGGGTTTCGAGCGAACCGGTGTAGGGTACGTGCCACTTTACGTGGATGAGCCGGTGCGGCACCTTAGTCACCCATGGCAACCCGAAAAAAACAGGTGCGCGCTGGCGCCCGTCAGCGAGCGGCAGGCAACCGCGGCCGCGGCCAACTAGCGCCTGGCAGCAGGGCCCGAGGACTCGACGCAGCTGAAGTCGCGATCGCAACGGAAAGTCCGGAGATCGTAGCTCTGGCCGCTCTGGTTCGCGCCGCTGGCGGAGCCCCCATCGGCGCTTACCGCGACCCGCTCGGCGGCCGTGCGCTATTGCTGGCGTCGTTGCCGCTCAACGCTGTTCAGCCCACCCCTTTTCAGCGCGACCTGTCGCCCACGCACGTGAAACGACTCGCTCAGAAGATCGACGAGACCGCAGCATTTCTGGATCCGCTCATTGTAGTGCGCGGTGAAGACGACCAACTTTGGACCCCGAACGGCCGTCACCGGCTCGCGGCCGCCAAGGTTCTCGGCCTGCGGCAGATTACGGCCTTGATTTCACCCGACGAGTCTCTCGCCTACCGTATTCTGGCGCTCAATACTGAGAAGGCTCACAACCTGCGTGATCGAAGCCTCGAGGTCATCCGCATGGCACGCAGCCTCGCAAATCGGCACAGCCACGCGCGTGAGTCGCAGTTCTCCGCCGAGTTCGAATCCGCGGAGCTGCTGACGCTTGGAGTGGTATACCAGCACTCATCGCGCTTCGCCGGAGGAGCCTACAGCGCTTTTCTGAAGAAGGTAGATCGCTTCAGCGAACGTACCCTTGCCGCCAGTCTGCGCGAGCGGGAAAGCTTTGCAGCCAGATTGCAGGAAATCGATAACCACGTAAAAAAAATCATAACGGGCCTGCAGGCGCGAGGCTTCAAGTCGCCCTATCTGCGCAACTATGTTGTGGCCCGAATCAACCCGGTGCGGTTCCACAAGGTCAAGAAAGGCGACACCGGGCCGCCGATGCCGATTGCCCAGGCCCTGACTCGCATGGCGGCGGCGGCCAGGACGTTCAAGATCGAGTCCGTCTCCAACTCGGATATCGCGTGGGTTGCCGTAGGATCCGCCGCCCAGGAATAAGACAGCCGGTGACCGACGTTGAAAGGCGCTGCCACATCGTCGCCACTCGAACGCTGACTTGTATCGGCTCGTTCATGTGAGAAAATCAATTGAATCAAGGCGGCAATGTTGTGGCACGATCTCCACATGCCCGACGCCAACTACGATTCGCCCGACCAGTTGCTGGCCGAGGCACACTCATTGGCCGCTCTTCCTGCAGAGTCTGTGGAGGCGAGGTTGGAGAGCCTCCGGCTGTGTTATCGCACTACACCGTTTCTGTTCACCCCGGAAATTCTGGAGCTTCTGCGTCAGGCCGGGGAGCGTGTCAAGCGGGCGCGCTCCGTCGACGGTGGCGGTCGAGCGCTAGCCGCGCTGAAATCCGTGTTCGGGTACCCGACCTTTCGGGCGGGGCAGTTGGAGATCATTCAGGCGGTACTGGCTGGACGTGACTGCCTTGCAGTGATGCCGACAGGGGCCGGAAAGTCGGTGGCATATCAGATTCCGGCGCGCCTGATGGGCGGCGTTACGCTGGTCGTCTCGCCCCTGATTTCGCTTATGAAGGATCAGGTCGACGCGATGAGCGAAGTCGGCATACGCGCGACTTTTCTGAATTCCTCGCTCGACAGCACAGAGCGGGCGCGTCGGGAGACGCGATTGCAAGCCGGAGAGTTCGAATTGCTCTACGCGGCGCCGGAGGGCATTGATGCGTCCGTCGGACGGCTCGTGGACTCACTCGATCTGAAGCTGGTCGCGGTCGATGAGGCACACTGCATAAGCGAATGGGGACACGACTTCCGGCCGTCGTACCGCAACCTGGCCGGCCTGAAACAGCGCTTCAGGGGAATTCCCATCCTGGCGGTGACTGCTACCGCGACGCCGCGTGTCAAGAACGACATTATTGAGCAACTGGCACTGCAGAACCCACTTGACGTTCGCGGCTCGTTCTTTCGCTCAAACCTGCGTCTATTCGCCGTGAAAAAGGGACAAGGCGACGGCGTGCGCGATATGATTTTGCGCCTGGTCCGCGCTCGCCGTGGCGAGTCTGGAATCATCTACTGCCTATCGCGCAAAGCGGCCGAAGCGACGGCGCAGTTTCTTGACGCAAAGAATGTTCGCGCGGCGGCGTATCACGCCGGAATGACGCCGCAGCAGCGCGCGCAAACCCAGGACAAATTCAATCGCGACGACCTCGACGTCATTTGCGCGACAATTGCTTTCGGCATGGGCATTGACAAGTCGAACGTCCGGTACGTTATTCACCGCGACATGCCGCGCTCAATCGAGGGGTACTATCAGGAAATTGGCCGCGCCGGGCGAGACGGCGCGGCGGCGGATTGCGTCCTGTTTTACTCCTGGGCTGATGTCATATCGCTCGATCGCCTCATGGACGGCTCCGAGGTTCAGGAATCCAAAGTCGCAGACCAGCAGCGCCGCGCGGTGCGTCGTATGTTCGATCTCGCTGACAGCTCGGCCTGCCTCTGGCAGCGTCTGGCCGATCATTTCGCGGAAGTCATCTCGGCCTGTGGCGAGTCGTGCGGGAACTGCAGCGAATGCGATATCGTCGACCAGGTACGTGCGGCCCCTTGGACGAGTTCGGTAGCCAAGGCGGTTAAGCGACCGCGCGAAGGACCGGATGCAAGACGGCACGAGCCAGCGCGCCAAACTTTTGAGCAAACCGAGACACTCGCCGATCCGGAGCTGTTCGATCGGTTGCGCGCCTTGCGAAAGAGGCTCGCGGACGAGCGCAAAGTGCCGGCGTTCGTGGTTTTTAGCGACCGCTCGTTGCAGGATATGGTCATGCGCAAGCCGCGGACTCGCGGCGAATTCCTCGATGTGCACGGTGTTGGGCAGAAGAAGCTCGAGGAATATGGCAGCCCGTTTCTGGCGGAAATCCTCTCGGATCACTGACACCTGTGTCCTGGCAACTATAGGGCGATTCGCATCGTTTTTCTAATGCTCCTTCTTTTGGGCGCTTTGGCGACTTGTGCGTCGGAACCCGCGTTCGCCGATTGGAAAGCGCTGGCGGCGCTTGAGCGCGATGGCGCGCAGGTCAGCGCCTCGGCCATCGATCTGAGCAATGGCGCCGTGATCCAGAAGTTGAATGCCGATGCACGCCTGACACCGGCATCGCTGACTAAGCTCATCACTGCTGCAGCCACGCTGGAGGCATGGCCGACGGACAAAATGTTCCAGACAACGTTGCTTGCCGCCGGGGAAATCCATGACGGCGTGCTGGCGGGGGATCTCATCTTGCGGGGCGCGGGCGACCCATCGCTCGACGATCATTCGCTCTGGGAACTGGCGGCGCAACTCAAAGGGCACGACGTTAGCTCGCTGACGGGTCGGCTGATCGTGAGCCTTTCGCCCTTCGGCAACCTCGGTTGCGGCACCAGGGATCGCTGCGAGGCGCTACATCGCAGCGATAAGGCTTATAACGCTCCGATTGCTTCTATCGGAGTCGATTTCGGCAATTGGTGCATCGTTGTACGACCGACTCAGGCGGGACGCGAGGCACAAGTCCGAGGCTGCGGTGTGGCCCGTTTGCCTCTGCCGGTGACGGGATCCGTGAGGACCGTGTCGACCGGAACCCGGCAGACGCTCTGGGTCGAGCGAGAGACCACCGCTGAAGGCGACAGCCTGCGAGTCGGCGGCGATGTTCCCATTGGAGGCGAACAGCGGGTCTACCGTGCCATGTCTGATTCTGCGCGAGGCGTCGGACTGCTGTTAGCCGAGACTCTGCGGGAAGTCGGTATTACCGCATCCGGGCCAATCGTGGTTACCGAGGAGCCTCCGCCGGCCAACGCCTTGGTGCTGGCAAAGACCGAAGGGCTGACCGTGAACGAGCAGCTCGGACGAATGCTGCGATTCTCGAACAACTACATCGCCGACGTACTCACGATGGATCTGGCCGCGAGCATCATGGGGCGGCCGCCGGCGGATCTCGCCTCCGCTGCCCAGGTGCTGACTCAGTTCATGACGCGTGTACTGCGCGCCGCACAGCCCTCGGAGCGGTTACCGCCCTTGATTCTCAGCGGCAGCGGTCTCACGATCGAGAATCGAATATCAGCCAGCGACCTTACTACCCTTCTCGTCTATCAGTATCGCAACACGGGCCATTTTCCCGCATTCTACGGCGCACTCACGGTACCGCGCGATGCACCGTTCGAGTTTATGCGACTAGGGAGTGACTCCTGGCTCGATCGGGTCGCGCTTAAAACCGGCACGCTGAATGAGCCGGTTTCGGTATGCGGTATTGCCGGTTATCTGCGTAAGCTCGACGGCAGCTGGGTTGCGTTCGCCGTGATCGTGAATGGCGGTCCAAGCCGCAGCCACATCCCGATCGAAGTCGCGATGCACGCCGCGCAGTCAGATCTTGAGGAAATTCTGGCGCGAAACTAGGAAAAACCAGGACACGGTAGCAGTCGACCGATCGATGCTCCATCGTGGATGGCTGAAGTAGATCACGACAGCATGACCACTACGTACCCCGCTTTCGCGAGTTCACGGCTGGTGAGCCTTCCGATGCCGTGTGTAGTGCCGGTAATAGCGGCGAAACGCTTCAATCAGTTGATTATGCCGTCGGCCAGGGCGCGCACCCGTGCTGGCCGCGCACTCACGTGCAATCGGCATTCAGCCAGATTGCTCTCAAATTCTCGGGCACAAGCATTCCAACTTGATCGCAGCGCCCGTTCCCGGCAAGCCGCGGGATCAATTTGAAGCGCACGCTGTGCAGCGCGCGCAAGATTGGTATCCAAGGCGCCGGTGACGCCATCTTCAATAACGTCAATGGGACCCGTGACAGGATAAGCCGCAACAGGCACGCCACACGCCATGGCCTCCAGATTGACCAGGCCAAAGGTATCTGTTCGGCTTGGAAATACCAGAATATCGGCGGCCGCAAGATGAGCCGCCAGATCATCCCCAAAGCGATTTCCGGCAAACCACACCTGTGGAAATTGCGCTTCCAGACGCGCCCTGTCTGGCCCGTCGCCGATGACAATTTTTGAGCCGATCCACGGCATCTGCAAGAACGCACTGACATTTTTCTCGACTGCCAATCGACCAAGGAAGGCGGCAATTGGACGAGGCTGTTTCAAAAACTCCTTAGATCGCGGCCGAAATAGTTGCGTATCTACGCCACGCTGCCAGCGCGCCAGGTTCATGAAACCGCGAGCCTCGAGTTGCTTACTGACCGATTGAGTGCTGACCATGCAGCGCTCGCCCGCGTTGTGGAACCAGCGCAAGGCCAGATAGGACACGCCGATTGGAATCGGTAGCCGCGATTTCAGGTACTGTGGAAACTGCGTATGGTACGAAGTGGTGAATTTCAGACGGTGTGTGATGCAGTAGCGACGCGCGGCGAACCCCAGCGGCCCTTCTGTGGCGATATGCAGGGCGTGTGGTTGAAACGACGCGATCTGCCGCGCCATGATCCGGTAGGGGAAAATCGATACCCGGATCTCAGGGTACGTCGGACACGGGACTGTGCGAAATTCACGCGGAGTAATCGTCCGTACTTCGTGACCAAATCGGCTTAGGCACGCAACTGTTTGTGCCAAGGTGGTTACGACGCCATTGGTCTGGGGAAACCACGCGTCGCTGACAATCATGATTCGTGTCACGCGCCTTCATGCCCTCTGACAGCAGCAGTTGAGCCGGCACAATGGCTTGTTTGCGTGACGCTATGATTATTAACTTAAAACAGTTTTCTTACTGGACCGCGCGTTAACGCGCAAACGCACGAACGTGACGTGGTCGGCAGAATAAGTTCCTCGGCCGGGATCTCCGGCACACGCACGCCAGCTGTAATACCGTTGCAATGAAACCGTTATATTTGCTTCGTAGTCGAAACTTAGCTAGCACATTGCAAAAAGGCGGCCTCAATGCACAGCTTCCTGCGCGCACTCGAAATTCAGCGGTGGGACGATCACCGTTACTATCACCACAGCCGCATAAATCAGTCGTTACATCTGCTGAGTGCGATCAGTTTTCTGGCGGCGTATGTCACCATATTCAAGAATCCCGCTGCCTCGGCCCTCCTCAGGTCCTGCGGCACGTGCTGTCCCGAAGCCCTGTCGGGCCGACGACGCGCTCGAGGCGATTAGGCGGGAACTTGCGAGCCTGACTTAGTCGGACGAGCGGGGGCTGCCGGCGCCGAGCGGCCATAGAGGCATGAGCCAGACAAGTGGCGACGGCATGGCGATACCGATTACCCTCAGGCTCGGCGTCAGGGTATTGTGCAAGTTTGAAGACTCGGACCCCCAGTACATAAAATATGCGTGAGCATCAATCGGAGATGAGAGACACGCCTGCGCCGGCGAGCGGCTTACACCATAGCCTGAAGCAGCGGCACATGATGATGATCGCCCTGGGCGGTGTCATCGGTGCGGGTCTTTTCGTCGGTAGCGGGGTGGTCATCAAGGCCGCGGGGCCGGCTGCGGTCGTCTCCTTCGTGATCACGGGCCTGCTTGTCGTGCTGGTGATGCGCATGCTCGGCGAAATGGCCGTGGCGATGCCTGCGGTGGGCTCATTCTATGAGTACGCGCGCCTGGCGTGGAGCGACCGGCCACGGCTCGGGGAGCTGGCCGGATTTCTGACGGGTTGGATGTACTGGTATTTCTGGGTCATCGTTGTTGCGCAGGAGGCAGTCGCCGGCGCCGGACTGGTTCGCTTCTGGTTACCCAATGAACCGACATGGTTCATCAGTTTGACGCTGCTGCTGTCATTGACCGTCACGAACCTCATCTCGGTGAGATCATTTGGCGAGTTCGAGTTCTGGTTCGCCTCGATCAAGGTTGCGGCGATAGTCGTCTTCTTGGTCCTCGCGGGCACGTATGTTCTGGGTCTGTGGCCAGGAGTGGCTCCCAGCGCCGCCAACCTCACAGCGCATGGTGGATTCGCCCCAAACGGCCTTCTTCCAATCCTGACGGGGGCTGTGGCGGCTACGGGCTTCTACTTTGGGGCGGAGCTCGTCACGGTCGCGGCGGCAGAGGCGGCCGAACCCGCAAAGGCAGTCGCCAAGGCGACAAATTCGGTCATTACGCGAGTGCTGTTCTTCTATGTGGGTTCGATACTACTGGTTGTGTGTTTGGTGCCCTGGAATTCGACAGGCATCGCCACACCCTACGTCAGCGCGCTTATTGCTATGCATATTCCCGCCGCTGCGCACATCATGAACGCCGTCATCCTCACGGCGGTGCTGTCGGCGCTGAATTCCGGGCTCTACGCATCGTCGCGAATGCTGTTCGCTCTCACCAGACGTGGCGACGCTCCCGCGGGTCTAGCCAAGCTCAACCGCAAAGGCGTGCCGACGCGAGCCATTTTACTCGGAACGCTGTTCGGCTATGGCGCGGTGGTCATGTCGTACGTATCGCCGGACACAGTATTCGCTTTTCTTGTCAATTCGTACGGAACGGTGGCCATATTCGTCTACCTGTTAATCGCACTGTCGCAACTGCGACTGCGCGCGCGATTGGAAAGGGAAGAGCCGGCGCGATTAAAAATGCGGATGTGGGCCTATCCGTACCTGACCTATGTGGCGATCGTCGGCATGTTCGGCATCGTTCTGGCGATGGCCTTCATCCCCGAGCAACGAACGCCGCTCATGTTCGGCGTAATCAGTCTCGGCATTTTGTTGCTGGGTTTCGGTGCCCGCGCGTACTTCGGCAGTAGACCGGATATCGCGATGCTGGCTATGGAGCCCCATCAATACGATGAGTTGTAGTTGCCGCCTAGAATGGGCGGTCGCCGATAACGGTTGCGCGGTGCATGATGCGACGTTCCGGCAAATAGTCCGCGACTGCGTAGTGCTGGGTGATGCGATTATCCCAGAACGCCACATCGTCCACGCTCCAGTGCCAGCGCAAGGTAAACTCCGGTCGCGCGGCGTGCGCGAACAGGAAGGCCAATAGCGCATCGCTCTCGCGCGCGGCAAGCTCATGGATGCGGGTAGTGAATCCATCATTGACAAAAAGGCTTTTACGCCCGGAAACCGGATGCGTGCGCACCACCGGATGCGTAACCGGTGGATGTTCCGCCACCGCGCGGTCGTAACGTTCCTTGAAGGCGGGATCCGTCCCCCAGCGATCGGCTGGAAAGGACTTAACCACCGAGTGCTCGGCGGTCAGCCCTTCGAGAAATCGCTTCATCGGCCCGGATAAGGCCTCATAGGCCGCGAGATTATTTGACCAAAGCGTGTCGCCTCCTACGCTGGGCAACTGCTTGGCGGCCAGGATGCCGGCAAGTGGCGGTGTCGGACTAAAGGTGACGTCGGTGTGCCAGTTGTCGTTATCGGGCAGAAAGCCCGCATGCGTGTCGATCACCATGATCTCAGGCAACTCGGGCAGCACCGGGTAGATCGGATGAATGTGAAGATCGCCGAAGCGTTTCGCAAACCGGCATTGCTGCTGAGGGGTAAGCGGCTGCCGCCGGAAGAATAGGATCTGGTGTTCGACCAGCAGTTCACCGAGGCGATCAATGGATTCCTGCGGCAGTTCGTCCGCGAGCCGGATACCGTCGACAATGGCGCCGAGCGCGGGGGTAAAGCGGGAAACAGTGATGGCCATGGATCGCTGGCTTGCTTCGGATATCTTAAGTCGGGCGATGCCGGCGTGACAGCGCTCCGTGGCTGCTATCATGACATGCGTCGCCGTCATGACGCGACCTCTAAGGGGCTGTCGCCACAGCGGCCGACGGGCTCTGCTCCGTTCGCATAACTATCTCTGTCCACAGGGCCGAATAGATCTTGCCGGCCGCACTGAGAGGCGCGTAGGCCGGGAGAGGCTCACGACGAAGACTCATTCTCTCAATCTCGCTCCAATAGGGCACTTCCGTAGCCAGAAGCTCTGGAAATTGCTCACGCGTGCTCGCAATCACGTCGTGGTGGAGCGACTTGCGTCTGTCCACCATTGAGAAAAAAGGTAACAATGTCAGGTCACCCCAGTCGTTCGCGACAACGAAATCGCGTAATTGCGTCAACATGCGTACCGACAGCGGGGTGGGAAGCAGCGGCACGACGACCGCGTCCGCTGCGCGAAGTACGTTCTCGGAGAGAAGGGAAATTCCGGGGGGACAGTCGAGAAAAAGTGCTGCATAGACGTCTCGCAGCGATCGACTCATTTTCAAAAGGCGCTCGGTTGGCCGCTTGCGCTCGCTCAGGTGAACGTCGAAGTTGCGATACGAGAAATCCGATGGCAGGACATCCAACTTATCATGTCCGCTTGGTACGATTAGTTCAGGCAGCTCCAGCTTGCCGGAAACCAGCTTCCTGGCGGACGCGTGCTCGTTTGCTTCGCACCGCAAGGTATAGGTCGCCGCTCCTTGCGGATCCAAGTCCCACAAAAGCGTATTTTGACCCCCGGCTGCACACAGAAACGCGAGGTTGACCGCGGTCGTCGTCTTGCCAACTCCGCCTTTGATGTTTGTGACCGCGACGATCTTCATTTTTTCGCGAACATACTGGCACAACTTCCACAGCGACACCAAGTTGCAAGGGTTCAACGGCGTCGCTTGAGAGCATCGCCGTGGCTGTGGCATTCGCTAGCGTCCAGTGAGACAACGCTTTTGTCATAACGCTGACTGTCTGCTCGCGCATGCCGTGGCAGAGAGGTCGATGAATCATTGGTGCGCGATCTGACGGACTCCCATCTCGCGCAGGGCATCTGCGATGGCTGCCACGGCTCGCCGTACCGTATCGGCGCCAATCGCACCGATACATCCCACCCGGAATGTGTCGACCGCCGTCAGCTTACCCGGATATAGTAGGAATCCGCGCTCGCGCACCCGACGATAGAACTGGCTGAATTCGTACGCCGGATCAGGTGGCGAGTGGAACGTGACGATAATCGGTGCCTGCAGGGCGTCGGGCAGGAATGTTTTGAAGCCCAGCGCGCGCATGCCGGATACCAGCGCGCCGCAGTTTTCGCGGTAACGCGCCAAACGAGCTGGCAGTCCGCCCTGTGACTGGTACTGATCGATGGCGGCGCGCAGAGCGGCCACCACGTGTGTTGGCGGCGTGAACCGCCATTGACCCGTCATCTGCATGTACTGCCATTGATCGAGCAGGTCCATGGCGAGCGAGCTACTGTTGCCGCTCGAGCGCTCGAGCACAGTCCGCCGGGCAATGATGAAACCCATGCCAGGCACGCCTTCGAGACACTTCCCGGACGCTGCGATCAGAGCGTCGAAGTCGATATTACGGGCGTCGATCGGGATGGCGCCATAAGAACTCATCGCGTCGACGATTAGACCGCGGCCGTGTTTTGCGACGGTCGCGGCGATCTGCGGCAGCGGATTCAGGATTCCCGCCCCGGTCTCGCAGTGCACCTGTGCCACGTGCGTGATCGCCGGGTCGGCGATCAACGCGGCATCGATGCGCGCCGGATCAGCCGGCTCTTGTTCGCCGTGCGACAGTACGACGCTCTCGCGCCCCAGATAGCCTAGCATTCGCACAATGCGCTTGCAGTAGGCGCCATTGTCCGGCACCAGCACCTTGCCGCCCTTGGGGACCAGCGTCCCGATTGCGGCTTCGACGGCGAATGTACCGCTGCCCTGCAGTGGCACGCAGACGTGTTGCACTTGTGCATTGACGATTGCAACGAGATCTCGGCATACCGATGCCGTCAGCGCGTTGAAGGCGCCGTCCCACGACCCCCAGTCCGACAGCATCGCGGATTTGGTTTCGGTTGAGGTCGTGAGAGGTCCAGGTGTCAGCAATATCGGGTCGGTCACGGGATTTGCTTCCTTGATTCGAGCGAGCCTGCCGCCAGTGCCTGCACGTGCCGCTGCAGAGCGGGCACCAGGCTGGCAACGCTGTCCAGCACCAGATCGGCGCCCGCAGTAGATAGCGCCTTAGCGGAGGCCGCGATGCGCGCATCGCGTTCCGGCGCCGGCAGTGCGGCAAGTACGGCGGCCGAAAGCCCGACGCCATTGCCGGAAGCGGCCACGCCGACTGTCAGGCAGCCGGCCGCCCTGCCCTCAGCTATGCCCGCTTGCGCATCGTCGACCTTAACCACACGTGACAGGGGCCACACGCCCAATTCTGCGCACGCCTTGTAGATCATCAATGGCGATGGGCGTCCCTGTGGGGTCTCGCCCGCGCAGACCAGATGGTCAGGCACGTAGCCTTGCGCGGCGGCGCGCTCGAGGACGGGCTCCATCATTTCGCGCGTGTATCCTGTCGACGATGCGACCCTGAGACCTGCCGCACGCAATGCGTCCACGGTTGTACGCGCCCCTGCGATCAATGTGGCCGCATGCGCAGCTCGATCTCGCATCAGCGGAACCAGCTCGGCGATCAATTCATCGCGGTCCCGAACCGTGGGGGCTGCGCCGTTGACGCTGGTCCATTCGCCAGCGATTCGTGCCATGGCGAGCAGCGCCCGCACGTGGTCGGCCTTGGCTTTACCCATGTCGCGCCGGATCTCCTCTTCGGTGAGGGTCACACCACGGCGTGCGAACACGTCGAGCAATGCCTCGACCGGTGCGCGGCAGCCAAAGTCGACCATGGTGCCGGCCCAGTCCAGGATCACTAGGTCAAAACGTTCGGCTAGCCTCATGGGACTCGAACCCTCAGCTGAACAGATCGTTGACAACCTCTTCGCCCACGGCGAAGCCGGTAGAGGCGCCGACCCCGCTCGTGACCAGAACCAAACGGCTCCTGGGCGACGGCGCCTCAATGAGTACCGCACGGTCGTCGGCCACCGCATAGGTTCCGGTCCAGCGCTCTCTTACGGCTGGCGACCGCTGCCCGATCACCGACATATACTCATCAAGTAGCAGCGCATAGATTGCCTCGTCGGCGAACGCCCCAGCGACGGCGGTGTCATGATGGCTGTCGCCGACGATCAGGCTACCATCGGACCCCTGTGCGATGATGAGATGGATGCCGTGCCGAAGATACTCACCTTGCTCCGACTGCAGCTCAAGTCGCAGCGCCGCGGCCTCGGGCAGGCTTGCGAATCCGGCGTAGCGTAGCAGACTGAGGTCTGACATCACCGTCCCCGGCAACGCGAAGCCTGGGCTTTCCAGGCGCAGCATCTGCAGCGTGCAACGGCTGACGCGAGCGGCCGCCAGTCGCTCGGGGAACAGTGTCACCAGATCATCGCCCGGACATACCACCGCCGCATCGGCGTAAATCGCCCCGCGAGAGGTGTCGAGCTTCGGCGGCTCAACCGCATGCACGGCTGTCTCCCAGCGGAATATGACACCGTAGTTGCGGGCCAGCCAGTCGGCCAATGACGGGATTGCATCGCGGGACTCGACGCGTAGCTCGTGCGGGCTCCAGAGTACCGCCTGTAGCCCGGATGTGCGCAGGTTCGGACACTGTTGCCGCGCGGCCGATGCAGTGAGAAGCCGACAGCCCTCGGCCATCTCAGAGCGCAGAAATGCCTCCAGCACGGCTGCAGATTCAGGGCGCCGGGCTGCGACCCAGAGCCCTTCATGTACGATCGGGATGCCAGCCTTTGCCGCCACCTCCTGCCATATTGCCCGCGCGCGGCGGGCCCGACCCCAGATGGCGTGGCGATCCTGACCGGTGACCGTTACCAGGCCGAAGTTGCGCACCGAGGCCCCACAGGCGCGCGCATCGCGTTCGATGACGACCACTTTGAGGTCACGCCTCGCGGCCGCCAGCGCGCACGACAACCCGAGGATGCCCGCGCCCACGACTGCGAGGTCAAACTCTTTCGGCGAGTTGATCATGGAATAGTCATCGTCTCCTCGTTCGCGGGCACGCTCGTCTGCGGGACTTATTCCATTATTGGCTAGTAGGAAGGCTCATCAGGCGTTGCAGCGGGCCCAAAAATTTCTCGTAATTTCTCCAGCGCCCGGCCGATGAGGCATGGATCTTCTGCCGGACTTGCCACTTGCTCAGCGTAATCACCGTGCGATCGGTCTGGTGAAAATCCAGGCACTTCGGATCCCATGGCAGGCCGATGAACTCCAACATCCGCCGCGTCCAACCTTCCTGATCTGTGACCAACCTTTCGTAGGGAATCTCCAGCAGTACGGCCGCGGGGAGCGTTGCGCGCCAGTGATCCATGAGCCGGAGATATTCGCCGTAGAAGTGAGCCAAGTTGCCCAGATCGTTCGCGTAGGGATGCAGATGTGAGAAATACTGAAAATAAATTGACAGGCAGGTATCAATAGGATGCCTTTGCACGTGGATGATTCGGGCGTTGGGAAACGCGGCGCAGATCAGTCCCATGTTCATGAAGTTCTGGGGCATCTTATCCACGACCCGCTGCGCATTACCGGACAAAGCAGTCAATCGGTTGAGATAGCCAAGCGCCATCGCCGGAATGAGAAGCGTGCCGTCGTGGTCCTTGAGCTCCGCGTCTTCATAGTTGCTGTATGCAGTCTGCCAAAATCTCAACTCACCGGCACCGAATACTGCCGGATGGGAGGAGAGGATCTGCTCCGTCAACGAAGTGCCTGACCTCGGCATGCCGACGATCAGGACTGGCCGGTCAGAGGGGTTTCCCAGTAACTGATACCGAAGAATTGACGCTGCATCGAAACCATTGATGACTCGGTCGATGCGTTTGGTCATCCCCGCCCGGTCGTACTGGTTTCCATGGTGCTTGGTCAGCTCATTGGCCTGCCGATAGCTACCGAAGGCTTCATCGTACTGCCTGAGGTCATCGAAGTACTTGCCGAGCGCGTAGCGCAGGCTGATCTCATGCCGCAGCGGTAACGGCTTCGCCAGCAGTGTTTCGACGCCTTGTAGCCACGCGGTGTCTTCCTGGGTCAATTTGCGATTCATCGCAACGCTGTAATACGCAAAGGCGTATCCCGGATCAGTAGTGATCACGCGCTGGAAGTGCTCGTTTGCTTCAGGGAACTGCCCTCGATCGGCACACAACTCGCCCAGCAACCACTGCGCTGCGACGCAGTTCGGATCGACGCTCAGCGCGGCACGGCAGCTGCTTTCCGCCTCGGTGATCCGTCCCCGCATGCGCAATGCCGCGCCCAAGTCTGCGTGCGCCAGCGCATTGCGCGGCTCTATCAGCAGCGCGCGGCGGTAGTGGGCCTCGGCATCCTCGAGCTTGCGGGATTCAAACAGCAGATTACCGAGATTGACGTGCGTCTGGGCACGCTTGGGATCGAGTTCGATGGCTCGAGTCAGCAGCGCCACAGCCTCGCCGCGCTCGCCCAGCTCAGGCAGCACCGCAGCGAGGTTATTTAGCGCCTCCACGTAGCCGGGATTGAGTTTCAATGCCTGGCGGTAGCTGGCGACGGCCTCGACACGCTGTCCCAACGCTGCGAGCGCCAGACCCAGATTATTGTGGGCGACACTGAGCGCCGGTTCCAGGGCGATCGCGCGGCGGCTGCTGGCGATCGCCTCATCCAGCAGCCCGAGCTGCCGCTGAGCGTTGCCGAGATTGCAGTGAACATCAGCATCGTCTGGCATGAGTTCGAGCGCCAGCCGATAGCAGCGAGCCGCACTGTCGCACTGATTGAGCCTTAGGAACGAATTTCCCAGATTGTTTTGCGCCTCCGCTAATCGCGGATTGATCTCCAGTGCCTGCCGGTACAGCGGGATCGACTCGGCTGCCTGACCGAGCGCCTTCATTGCGTTGGCCGCGTCAACCAACGTCTGCTCATTGCGTGGCTGGATTTGCAGAGACCGACGCAGACTGGTCAATGCTTGAGCCCACTGCTGGTGGTCGCACAGGTACGCACCCAGGTTGCCATGAGCCTCTGCATCGTGCGGCATCAGCTCGGTGGTTCTGCGCAACGCGTGAAGCGCGTCCGTGCCCTGCCGCATGCGCGCAACGCCCAGGATCTTCCATAGCATCGGGGCGTCAGGGTGTGTCCTGAGCAGCGCCAAGGTACGATGCTCTGCTGCCTGCAACTGATCGAGATCGATAAGGCCAACCAGCACGCTGATTTCAGCGGCGCTCAAGGCGTCCCGCGCCCCCGCGGACTCTGGGGCAGATGAGACCATCCCGCAGCAATATTTGTATTTCCTGCCGCTGCCGCAGGTGCACGGCTCGTTTCGACCCGGTGTCACGTGCGCGAGGCCCTACTGCCGGTATCGAGTCAGCGCGTCGCCGAGGGCCTCTTTGAGAGGGTCCAGCCACGGCTCGAAGTGCTTCCAGTGGTCCAGGCCGACCCGCGTGATTGGCTGCCGGACCTGCTCCGAGCTCGCCGTACGCACACTGCGCTTGGTCTTGTGGAATTCGATGCACTGCGGTTCGAAATCAAGTCCGCAGTACTCGAGGATGCGACGGACATTGGTCTCGAGATCGGCAACCATGTCCTCGTGCTGCACGCGCAGGACGCGGCCCGAAAGAGCGCGCTCCCAATGCTGCATCAGCTCGAGATAGGTCCGGTAGTAGCGCGCGATATCGTCGATGCTGTAGGTGAATTCCTGGCCCTGAGCAAACAGCTGCTTCAGGTTGCTGAAGCAGCAGGCCATCGGCTCACGCCGCGCATCGATGATGCGTGCGTTCGGCAGCATCAGATGAATGAGCCCGACGTGCCGCATGTTGTTGGGCATCTTGTCGATGAAGAATGCCTTGCCGGTGCGGTAGATTCGCGTGTCGGACAGATACTGTTTGCCGAGGGTCGAGAACTCCTCGGCGTTCATTTCGGTGAGGACGCCCGGGTAGCGAGGATTGCGCGGATCGGGGTCACGGCCCCGAAGCCTCCTGGCGGCCTGCGGGATATGGACCAGCTCATGGGTGCCCTCAACTTTCGAATGTGAGGCGAGGATCTGCTCGATCAGCGTCGAGCCCGACCGGGGCAGGCCGATGATGAAGATCGGATCCGGATCCGCTGCGCCCCAGCCGTCGCGATTGGCGAAAAACTCCGCGGTGCACAACTCGGTCTGCCGACGCGCGTTGCTCTCGATGATGTCGGCCTGGTAAGTGCTCTGCGCGCGCTTGAGCGCATTTCCGCGTGCGTAGAACCGGAAGGATTCCTCATATTCACCTTGATCCTCCAGCGCCTTGCCGAGGGCAAAGCACAAATGAATGCGATCGGCGGTGCGGGTCGTGGCTGCCGCTTCCGCGGTGCGCATACGCGAAAATTCCTCGTCCGTGAAGCGGTAGGTCTTAAGGTTGGCGAGGCTCCAATAGGCATCGCCGAACTCGGGACGGCAAGCTGCCGCCCTGTGGTAGGACTCTATGGCCTGCTGACGGCGTCCCAGGGTCTTTTCGGCGTGAGCGATCGATAGATGAACATCGGCGTCATCAGGCGTTGCCAAGAGCAACGAGCCATAGAGCGCAATAGCCCGCTCGTGCTCACCGATGCCCACAGAGTTGTAGGCATCGAGCGTCCGCAACTCCCGGCTATCCGGATCATCTTTCAGCAGCATATTGATCTCGCTACGGGCCTGCTCGTGCTTGTGCAGCTCGACCAGGACGCTGGCGTACTCCTGTCGGGCAGCACGGTAGTGCGGCGCGAGTTCCAGGACCCCGGCCAACAGCAGTTCGGCATCGTCGTACACCTGACGCGCCATGCCGATGCGCGCCAGCAGTCGCATCGCTTCGACATGATGGCCGTGCCGCAGCAGATAGGCCCGCACGAGGGGTTCCGCCACGTCGAGATCGCCGTCGGAGAACAGCCCGGACGCAGTCAGGATCTCAGTCGGGAGACTCTGTAGTCGTGCCACTTGGGATGCGGCATCGGCGGCGTCAGCGTTCCGTCCGGTCAGTCGGTATAAGCCATCGAGCATCCTCCAAGCGCCGAGCAACGCGGGACTGCGCTTCACGGCTCGGGCGAAAGATTCGATGGCCGCCGAGGCCTGCTTCAGCTCGACCAGACAGCGTCCCCGCTCCTCGTGCAGGCGGCTGAACTGCGGATAGTGTATCTCCAGCGTTCGGAGTGTGCCCAGCGCGTCCTCAGTTCGGCGCAGGTGGCGCTGAGCGATGGCCCTGAAGAGCAACAGATCGCGATCCCGCGGACATTCCCCCAGCAGCGCCTCGGTCGAGGCCATGACCTGGGCGAACTGCTTCTGCCGGAGCAAGGCGCGCAACCGCGGCAATTCGGAGGCCGGTGTGACCGTGGCTAATGCGACATCGGAAGAGTTCATGGCCGCTACAGTAAAGAGAAAGGGCGGACCCGGGGAGTCCGCCCTCAATTCTACGCTACGCGTTCCGCTCGAAGGCACCGGCCTCCGGTGATCAGAACTTCATGCCGAGCTGGAAGGACACCACCCGAGGCCGCAGCGGTATCTGCGACTCGATGAACTGCCCCGACGAGATGACCTGGGCCGCATCCGAGTTCGTCAGGTTGCTGCCGGTGATCTGCGCCGTCCAGTTGTCCTTGGTGACACCGATTGCCGCATCGAAGGTCGTATACCCGGGAATGCGGAAAAGCTCGAGGGTGGTCGTCGACAGCCCGGGGCCGCCGGGCGGGTAGTTAGCCGGCTGATTGTTCATCGCGCCGATGTAATTGGCACCGAATGAAACGAATGGCTTGTACTCGGCGAAATGAAAGTCGTAACGCCCCCGCACGTTGTACTCAAACGGCGGCGAGTACGGTGCCCGCGAATCGATTTCGCCGAACGGGTTCGTGTAAGGAGCGCTGTTGATCTGCGTGATGCAGGCGCCGATTGGCGTCGGATTGGTCGCCGTCGCACGATTGCTTTGCAAACACGGCGAAGTCGTCTGACTGGAGCTGTTCCAAGAGCCCGATCCCTGCACGGTGAGCCCCTCGGTGACGCGTGCCACGAACTGCAGTTCGAATCCCTTGATCTCGAAGCTCGGACCATTGGTGACGAAGGTGGTGTTGCCGAGGTGTACCGGATCGAAGAACGTGAACTGAACGTTGTTCCAGTGCATGATGTACGCAGAGGCGTTGAGCTCCAGTCGATGGTTGAGGAACTCGCTTTTGAAGCCGATCTCGTTGTTGACCAGGTCGTCGGAGTTGTAGCCCTCGGGCTTGTTGTACTGCTTGGTCGCACCGACGCCTGAAGTATACGGCGCCTCCCCGCTTAGTGAGACGACGCCGCTGAGGGAAGTCGCCGTCCGATTGAATCCGCCCGGACGGAATCCCTGCGACCAGGTGTAGTACGCCATGACGTCCGGCGTGATATGCCAGGTCAGGTTGGCGCGGCTCCTGAAGCCGTTTTCCTGCTTCTTCAGATTCATGCCGAAACCGCAGGCGCCAGCCGCGATGCAGGCACCGTTGGCGTGACTGAGGATCAGCGGGCTCGAGGTACTTCCGTAGAACTCCGAGCCCTCCTCGAACTCGTTGTAGTGGAACCAGCGGGTGCCGGCGGTGACGGTCAGGACTTTCGGGATGATGTCGAAATCGCCCGAGCCAAAGAAGGCGAGCTGCCGGTAACCGCGCATTACGTCCTCGCCGAACGCCGTGTTCGAGTTCAAGCGCAGGCCGGGATCATTGGAAAAGAATCCCGGGACAGGTCCTACGGCCGACAGACAGTCCGGGCCGCCTGCCGTTGCAATGGCCAGATTCTGCGCATTGCACTGCGGAATCGGCAAATAATTGAAGTTCATCTCGTCGTAGATCTTGAAATCTTCGTAGAAAGTGCCAAGCAGTCCGCGCACGCGCCAGTCGTCTGGTGTGCTGACGCGCAGTTCCTGGCTCAGATGCGTGTTGCGCGTGGTGTCGTTCCACCCGCCGACCGGCGCATAGCAGGTCGTCGGCTTGGCATCTCGGTAGGTCCCGTACCTGGCACCCGCGCCGGTACAGTCATAGTCGGAGCCGTGGGCGCTGGTCAGGTAGTTGGAATAGTCTGCCTGCTGCTGGATGTGACGATCCAGGTAGCTGCCGGTGTAGACCAGACTCAGATCGCCTGGCAGCTTGCCATTCAACGTCCAGGAAGTGCTCTCGTACCTGTCCTTGTCATAGGCCGGCAGGAAGGCAATGATCTGGTAGGGCTGCAGTGCCGTGCCATTGGGCGCGTAGGGATAGTCGGAGAAGTAACCATCCGCTTCCATGCTCTGGTAGTTTTCCTGCACCAGGAAGTTCCAATCGTCATTGATCTTCCAGAGTGCGGAAAACCGCAGGCCGTCGTAGTCCACCGGGTTGAGATTGCTGCCGACCAACGCAGCGTTGCTTGCACTCGGCGTGGCGTTGACGTGGTTCGCCGGGTCGGCAACCGCGGCGATCGTGCCCTGAATATTCGAGATGTAGCCACCACGTCGGTCAGTGAAAACCGTCGCGCGCACCGCCAACGTGTCGGGAATCAGCGGCAGATTGATCGTCGCATTGGCGTTGAAACTCGGATCGCCACCCGATGTATAGCCGTAACCCGCATTGGTATTGCCTTCGGTAACATCGAGCTTCGGCTTGTTGGTCAGATAACGGATGGCTCCGGCCTGTGCACCGCCGCCGAACAGCGTGCCCTGCGGCCCCTCGAGGACTTCGACGCGATCGATGTCGACCAAATAGGGATCGTTGTTACGACCAGGAAATTGCATCGACTGGTCATCGAGATACAGCGCCACGTTCGGAAACGGCGAGGTGGTCGACTGTGATTGGTTGGGAGCACCGCCGGCACTCAAGCCGCGCATGAAGATGTTGCCAGCGCCTGGGCCGTTGCTGGCAAAGGTCACGTTCGGCGTGTAGCGCAGGATATCCTCTGTTGTCTCGAGGTTGAGCTGCTCGAGCTCAGTCCCGGATATTGCCTGAATCGTGATGGGCACGTTCTGCATCGATTCTTCGCGCCGCTCGGCTGTCACCACGATTTCTTGAATCTCATATGACTCGGACGTATCTGAATCGGCTGCCGCCCAGGTGACCCCGGCGTATCCGCTCAGCACTGTCGAGACTGCGTAGGCAACCTTAGGATTGAATTTCAAACGCCTCTCCCTAATGATCAGTAGTGACAAAAATGCCAACAGCGTTTCGGACAAACACTAAGGCAGAGACCGAAAACCATCACCGGCAGGCAGACACCGGCATGTCCTGCACCGCGCGAGGGACTCTTGGGGTCCCGTTGCGATCTATTTTCTACTCACAGCTGGCTACAAATCAATAACAAGATGATGACGGATCGATGACACGCGATTGACACTGCAGCGAAAGCATCTGATTCGTAATATCATTGAGTTAGCGTCATTTTGTCGTGCAAATCCAAGCTTCGGTCAAACGTTGGATGTCGTATTCATGCAAAGACCGGATTGGCTGACGTCAGTGTTGCTACATCTCCAGTACGCGCACTCAAGCATTGGCCAATGCAATAATCTGCGTTCAGCGCTGACTTCGGGGATGCCTAATAGGCGGCCAAGCGGGACTGACGGCGGCCGGTCCGCGGCTGTTCTTTTTTGGCCTCCAGCAATCGAAGGGCTAGCGCGTCATGAAGATGATCAACGAACCTAGTCGCCGCCTCGATGTGATTCTCGAAACCGATGTACTAGTCGTGGGAAGCGGTCCGGGAGGTCTTGCAGCCGCGCTCGCCGCGGCGCGCGCTGGCGCTGGTACCGCCCTAATCGACCGCAATGGCTGCTTCGGCGGCAACATCACGCAAGTGGGCGTAGAGGGCTTTGCCTGGTATCGGCACGAGCACACGATTGACTGCGAAGGCATCGGCATAGAATTTGAGCAGCGCGCAAAACAAATGGGCGCAGCGATGCCCGAACCACAGTCGCTGAGTCACGCGCTGGACGCCGAGATGTTCAAATGGGTGGCTGACGTACTCGTGCAGGAGGCCGGCGTCATGCCGCTGCTGCACCGCTTGTGCGTGGCTCCGATCGTGGAGCACGGCGCCATTCGCGGGGTCATTACCGAGAGCAAGGCAGGCCGCGAGGCCATTCTTGCCAAGCGCGTGATCGATGCGACCGGGGACGCCGACATCGCGTTCCGTGCCGGCGCGCCCGTGCGCAAATCACCCAAGCAGGAGATGATGGCGGTGTCCGTCATGTTCTCCATGAGCGGTGTCGACAAGCGTCGCTTCATCGATGCGGTAAAGGCCGATCCGCAGGCCTATGCAGATTGGTCGGGCAACGGCGAGTGGGACTACGAAACCACAGGCAAGGAGGACACGCTGTTCTCGCCATTCCTGCGTAAGCCGTTCCAACAAGCGCTCGCAGCCGGCATCATCCCGCCGAATCTGAAGACGATAGCGGGAACATGGGGCAACGTTACCGATCAGGGCGATCTGACATATCTGAACCTGGTTCACGTGCCGGAAATCGACGGCACCGATCCGAACGACCTGACCATCGGCGAGATGCGCGGCAGGCGCGAGGCAATTCATGCAATGGAAGCGCTGCGCGGCTTCATGCCGGGTTGCGAGCACGCAAAGCTGCGTAACTTCGGCATGACGCTGGGTATCCGGGACACTCGCAAGATTGATGCTCTTTACAATCTCACCGGCGCCGATGTGCGTGAACAGGGGCGTTTCGAGGACGCGATCGGAATCTTTCCCGAGTTCATCGATGGCTACGGCATTCTGATACTGCCGACCACCGGGCGTTATTGGCACGTGCCGTATCGGTCACTGGTGCCCAAAGGAGTCGCCAATCTTCTGGTCGCCGGACGGTGCATTGGCGGCGACAGAGTGTCCCATGCCTCGGCACGCAACATGATGTGTTGCGCCGTGAGTGGGCAAGGCGCGGGTGTGGCGGCGGCCGTTTCGCTGCAGCGCGACGAACCGCTCGATCAATTAAATATCGATGCAGTACAGAAGGAACTTACGCGACAGGGCGTGCGCTTTCAGTGAATCGGCCCTCAGGCCAGCATTGCCCACGCTGCGAGCGCGCCGTTATAACTGGTATAGAATCCGTACGCATCATATACCGCACTGCCCCATTGACCCTGCATCTTGCTCGGCAGTGCCGCGCTCTGTACCGGATCCGATACGTTCCTCACGAAACCAAAAGGCATCTGTACGCTCGCGCAGGCTTCGCCGATTATGGCGTCATCCATTTCGATGGAGCTGTACGTCTGGTAAATTCCCTGTGTCGTTCCCACGACAAATGTTGCCGTGGTCAGTAGCGAGGCGCCGCCGCCCGTTTGATCGGCGATTAGCGGAACAGTGTCGCCCATGTTCAATCCGTTGGGGTCCAGCTGCGCCAAGGTATAACTGGACTTGTAGTGCTGATTAAACTGTGAACACAGCGCTTGGAGGTCGCTGGTCTTGGTCGGCACGGGAAACAATAGATTCTTGAAGTTGGCGTTCCCGATCGTGGCGTCGCTTGCGGTCCAGGCATTCTTGTACTCCGGCCAACTTGCCTGCGCTTGCCCGGATTTGTACAACGTCCCAGCGCTGACTGCGCGTACCGTGCCGATATGATCCTGCGGCTTCGCGCCGCCCGCCGTGCCGATCGACAAGATCACCTTCGGCGTCACGTCGGCAACCAGCAGCTTGATGAGTGCCTCGAGGTAGGTCGCGCCCGGCCAGTCGAGGTGCGTGTTCGACTTAAACAGCAGCACCGCGTTGCCGCTCACCTGTACAAGCCGCCAATAGCCCCAGTAGCTCCAATTCGACGCCGCGCCCGATGGCAGGTTGGCTGAATACTTTTCCCATCCCGCCCAAGTGCCCTCAGACCTCTTGCCGTACGGCATCGCCGAACCTCCCGCACAGAAAACGTGCTGGAGAGCGGCCCATTCCGCTTCGGCCCAGGTAATTACCACCGCTGATGCCTTAGGCAACTTGCCGGGTGCCGTCGGCAACAGGCTCGGGGCCTGCTTGCCGACGGCCCCGTAGTTCACGGCCGGCAGTGGCGGCGCATTCGCTATGGTGGGCTGAAAAGCAGAAGCCTGTGCTTCCGCCAGGGAAAATCCAAAGCGAGCCTTCGGATTGTGACTGCCGCTATCCATGGCCCTCCCAGCGCCGCTCACGAGCCGCCCAGCACAGCGAGCAGCTTGACCCCGTCGGGACTGCCCAGACCCGTGCACGCGTCCCAGCCGGGCGCAGCGCTGTAGCCGAGGGGCGGGCTGCCTACCTTATTGTCCCCGACGGTGATGTCACGAAATGCGGAGGCGTTGGCATACAGCAGTGGATTTATAAACCCGGCACGGCGCTCGAGCTTCTGATTGACCAGCGCAATGAGCCCGGCCCAGATGGGCGCGACGGCACTGGTGCCTCCAATTGGAAATTCCTGTCCGTCGACTCGCACCAGATAGCCCGAGGCGGGATCGCCATTGCCGCTGACATCGGGGACTCCGCGCCCGATTTTGCCTGTTGAAACGTCCACCGGAAGCTGGATCGCGCTCTGATAGGAGGGAACCGGAAAGAAATCACTGATGCCACCACCACTAGAGCCGAATGAATCCTCCTGTGTGTCGGCCGCGTGCTGATTCCAT
>Ga0302324_100001601_pt1 | contig 54499 bp, 51 predicted proteins | sample Palsa_T0_1_FD_201949 | JGI IMG/M metagenome (GOLD analysis project Ga0302324, IMG submission 201949) | Peat permafrost microbial communities from Stordalen Mire near Abisko, Sweden - Palsa_T0_1 | ecosystem: Environmental > Terrestrial > Soil > Palsa > Peat permafrost | place: Sweden: Abisko...
GGTGGCGGTGATCGCCGTGGCTACCACTGTCTCCGACGTGCTGCAAGCCGCCGCCATGAAACGTCACGGCGAAATCCGCGATTTTCGGCCCAGCGCACTTGGCCGCCTGCTGGGCATGCTGGCGCGCAATAAGCTGATCGTAGCTTCGGTGGCTGCCATGACGGTCTCCTTCTTCGCATTCATCGCGCTGCTCTCGGTTGCGGACCTCAGCTTCGCCGTACCGGCCGCCGCCGCCAGCTACGTGCTGGAGACCGTGCTCGCGAAATACTTATTGAAGGAGCCTGTGACCTGGGGGCGCTGGGCAGGCGCATCGCTGGTAGCCTGCGGTGTCGCGCTCCTGTCCCAGTGATCTGGTTGGCTGTTCCCGCGCTGGCGTCGGCCGCGTATTGGCTGTTGGCGATCATGGCGGCCATCGGGTGGGGCAGGCGGTTTCGCCTGCCTGCCCATCTCTCCACCCTGGCTCCAGTCTCCATCCTGAAACCCGTACACGGCCGCGATCCGCGCTTCTACGAAGCCATTCGCTCGCATGCCGCGCAAGACTACCCGCAATACGAGATCCTGTTCGGCGTCAGCCGTCCCGACGACCCAGCGGCGGTGGATATCCGGCGTCTCATCGCGGAGTTCCCGGCCCTGCGCATCCGCATGATCGTCACTTCCACCAAAATGCCGAACGCCAAAGTCGGCGTGCTGGCCGATCTGGCGGCGCAGGCCCGCTATCCGCTCCTGCTGATCAACGACAGCGATATCAGGGTCGAGCCGGACTACCTTCGCCGGGTGACTGCGCTCCTCGATGAACCGCAAGCCGGCCTGGTCACCTGCCTCTATCGGGCGCAGTCCGAAAACCTGCCCGGCCGCTGGGAAGCGCTGGGCGTAGCCACCGAGTTCGTTCCCAGCGTGCTGGTGGCGCGCATGCTCGGGTCGGTGGAATTCGCGCTAGGTTCCACCATGCTGTTGCGCGCCGAAGATCTGCGGCGCATCGGCGGCTTCGCGGCCATCGGCGACTATCTGGCCGACGATTACCAGCTCGGACTGCGCATCCGCGGGCTGGGCCTGCGCGTTCTGTTCGCACCCGCCATCGTCGAAACGCACTTGGGCGGCGCGACTTGGGGCGAAGTCTGGCGTCACCAACTGCGCTGGTCGCGTGGCATCCGCGTATCGCGCCCCGGCGGATATTTCGGATATCTGGTCACGCATGCGGCGGTCTGGTCGCTGGTGGCGGTCGCCGCGGGCGCATGGCCGGCCGCCGTAGCGGCGCTCGCCATCCGGATGCTCGCCGGAATCTGGGTGGGCTGGTACGTGCTGCGTGACCCCGCCGCGCTCGGCCGCGCATGGTGGATCCCGTTTCGCGACCTCTGGGGCTTCGCCGTCTGGGTGTGCGGCCTTTGGGGCAACACCGTCGAGTGGCGGGGGGCGCGCATGCGCCTCTCACCGGACGGAAGAATAGTAACGGACCTGTAAGATTGGCTAAGATGGTCGCATGCAGCCGATCGCCATCGACCCCGATCTGAGCCTGTTGGCCCTCGCCGAAGCCACCGAGCAGTATCCCGAGTTCATGGGGCGCGCCTTGGGCGTCGTCGCCCAGCCGCTCTTGAAGGGATTCGCCTGGCAGCTTGCATGGAACGGAACGCCGCCTACCGGACAACAGGCGTGGGAGTTTCAAAACACGGCGATCCGGGCGTATAAGCGCTTGGCGAAGATCGCGTAAGAGCGGGTTCTAGAGAACCCGCGCACGCCCGGAGGCCCGTCCCAGGGCATCAGAAGCCCTGAGGCGGCGCATGGCGCCGCCCTACTCATTGCTGACGGTCACTTGCACGGTCCCGCAGATGGCGCCGGCGCACGCCTCAACGTTGGCCGTGCCGGCGGTGATCGCGAAGACCACTCCCGAGTTGGTGACGTCATTGGTCACGGTGGCCACCGTAGGACTCGCGGAACTCCAGGTAACCGAGGCGAGCTGCTGGGTGCTGTTGTCGCCGAATGTGCCGGTAGCGACGAACTGCTGGCTGGCGCCCAAGGCCATCAACGGGCTGGACGGCGTAATGGCGATGGATACCAGGTTGGGCGTCGTGAGCGTAGGCGGCACAAAAAGCTCCGCGGCGGCCAGCACCGAGTTGCTTGCATTGCTATGGCCGCCGGCCACCAGGACGTCGCCGTTGGTCAGCAGCGTGGCAGTGTTCAGATCGCGCGGCGTATTCAGATCGCTGGTGGCGGCGAAGGTGCCGGCCACGGGATTATAGATTTGGGGAGCCGCGGAATTGAGCACGCTGCCCGCGGTCAGCACCGCGCTGTTGTTGAGCAGGGTCGCGGTTCCGAGCCAGCTCGTGGCCGTCTCGCTGCCGGTGAGGGCGAAGGTCTCGGTGGCCGGGGTGTATATCTCGGCGCTGGTAAGTGGGCCGGTAGTCGTATAGTTATAGCCACCCGCGATGAGCACATTGCCGCCATTGAGCAACGTGGCTGTAGCTCCCGACCGGGCCACGTTGAGCATGCCGTTAGTATAGAGGAAGCTTCCGGTAGCCGGATCGAACAACTCGGCGGTAGACAAGGGGCCGTTTTCATCGGCCCCGCCGGCGATCAGCACTTGCCCGTTCTGCAGCAGAGTAGCCGTGGCGCTGTAGCGGGCCGCGTTCAGGCTGATGCTGGTGGATTTGAATTTACCCGTGGCGGGATTGTACAATTCGGCGCTGGCCAGGACGCTGCCGCCGCCGTAACCGCCCGCGATCAGTACGCCGCCGGAGGGGAGCGCCGTGGCGGTATGTTCGTAGCGCGCCGTGTTCAGGTTGCCGGTGGGGTTGAACGAGGTGGTGGTGGGGTTGTAGATTTCGGCGCTGGCCAATTCGTTGTCTCCGCCGGAGCCGCCCGCAATCAGCACCCAACCATTATTCAGTAGCGTGGCGGACTGTTCGTCGCGCGCGGTATTCAGGTTGTTGGTGGGCGTGAAGGTCCCGGTCTCCGGGCTGTACAGCTCGGCGCTGGCTAATTCGCCGAGTGCGCCCGATTCTCCCGGCACGGGGCCGATGCCGCCCGCGACGAGCACGTTGCCGGTGTTCAGAAGAGTGGCGGAGTGATAGTAGCGCGCCGTGTTCAGGCTGTGAGTGAGGGAGAATAACTGGACCACGGTCAACGTGGCCGAACTGGAGCCGGAACTGGAGATGGAGCCTAGCGCGGCGGCAATAGTGGACGTGCCCGCCGCGGCGCCCGTGGCCAAGCCGCCGCTGGCGATGGAAGCGATGCCGGGCGGGGTCGCGCTCCAGGTGACCGTGCTGGTTATATTCTTGGTCGTGTTGTTGCTGTAGGTGCCGGTGGCGGTGAATTGCTGCGTGCCGCCTACATAGACGCCTGCGGTGCTGGGCGTGACGGCGATCGACAGCAGGGCGGCGGCGCCGCCGGTCCCGCTGAGGGCCACGTTCTGTGTGCCGGCGCTGTCGGTGAACGTCAGTTTGCCAGGCGAGGAGCCAGTAACGGTGGGCGAAAACGTTACGGAAACCTGACACGTGGCGGGCGAGGCGCCGATGCCGCTGCCGCACGTGTTGCCGGTCACGGTGTAGGAGTTGTTGTTGGGGAGAATGCTGGTGAAGTTGAGCGCCGTGCTTTGGTTGTTCGTCACGGTGACCGTCATCATGCTGGTCTCATCGATAGGCACGCTGCCAAACGCCAAGCTCGTGGGGGAGAAGGCGACTGGCGCGATGCCAGTGCCCGTGACGTTGGCGGTTAGTTTGCCGGAAGTGTCGGTAACCGTGAGCGTGCCGCTCAAAGGACCCGCGGCTTTAGGCGTGAAAGTAATCAGTATGGTGCAGCTTGCGCCTTTGCCGACCTTGCCGCTCGCAGGACATGTGCCACCGGTTACGACGGCGAAATCGCCGGTGACCGCGATCTTGCTAATGGTGAGGACTGTGGACTGGCCATTCTGGAGCGTCGCGGCGGCGGGTGCGCTGGTGGTTCCCTCCACCTGGGGGCCGAAGGCAGCGGGGGGGGTTAGAGTCTGCGCTCGGCTGGGGGCGGCCAGCGCTAAAGCCAAGCCGGGAAGACAGATCCAACTGCGCCGAACCAGATCGTTCATCATCGATTACCCCCGTTGGGTCCCAGCGAGCCCAATTTCGCGCGCGGGAACATCACCTCAGTATAACGGAGGGTAACCGGTGGCAGGCAAGGTGCGCGCGAGGGTTCCAGTACCAGGACCACTCTCCGGGGGTGCGATCAAGTCCCGGCTGGCGGCCTCTCGCGCCGAGCCGGGCGCCTAGAAAAAGAAACCGGGCGGATCCGCCATGTGGAGGATCCGCCCGGGCTCGAAAAACAAAGCTGGCTTGAAGTTAGCGGTGACCGCCGCCGCCGTGACCGCCGCCGCCGTGGAAACCGCCCCCGCTGCTGTGGGAGCTGCCGCCGCTGCTGTGGACGCTACTGCTGCTGTTGCTGTGGACGCTGCCGCTCGAATGGCTCGCCACACTGCCGTGATAAGAGGGGCTGGAATGGTATCCGCCGCCTCCGCTATACGAAGGGCTGGAGCGATATCCGGACGTGGCGCGGCTCCCGCCGTAAGACGAACCCCCGCGGTACGCGCTGCCGCCGCTCGCAGCCGATGTGGAGCGGGAGGCCCCATTCTGGCCGCCGAAACGGCTCCAGCCACCGGATTGCGCCACGCTGGCGCGGGATGCCGCATTGGTCCGGGCCGACGCCGCATACGCCGATCTGGCGCTGGCGGCCGACGTTGCGCCGTAGCGGCTATTGAGCGCCCTAGTCGAATAGGCGGCTCCCAGGCGATGGCTGGCATCGTGCGCCCATAAGCCGCCACCAAAGTATCCGCGTCCGCCGAAACCGTAGCGGCCGAAAAAGCCGCCGTTCAGGAAGATCCCGCCACGGAACCAGTTCGGTCCCCAACCCCAGCCGCCCCATCCCAGGCCGCCGAAAAAGCCGCCAATGTAGATGCCGGGGCCGAAGCCGTAGCCGAATCCATAGCCGATGTCCGCGTAATCCCAAGGGGGATAATAGCCGTATGCGGGCGGTCCCCAGATGTATTGGGGATTGTAATAGGGCACGTAGACCACTTCGGGATTAGCCGGCGCAATGTCAATGGCCGACTGGTCTCCCTGTTGCTCTGTGGTGACGGTCTGCTGCCCGTTGGAGCGCAGCTTACCCGAGGCCTGCGCCTGGGCGCGCATGCGTTGCACGGCCTGCATGACCTCCGCCTGTTGCGCCAGGAAGGCGTTGCCGATATCGGTGGTCCAACGAATGTCGGAACTCAACCGGGTGAGCACGTCCGGGAAGACCACCAGGGCCTGAATACTGGGGTCCCAACTCTGCTGGCGCGCGGCGTCCACCAGTTGGGTGCCTTGCAGATTGGAATTTCGCTGCAGCCACTGGGCCGCTTCGGCGATCTCCAGAGGATACGTACAGGCGACCAGCACCTGGCCGAGCAGCTTATCCGGATACAGCGCCACGGGGGCTACCAAAGTGTCCAACTGCTGCGGCGAGAGGCGCGGCGCGGAGGCTTGCCCCGGGGGCGCGGGTGGTGGCGGCTGTTGCGCCACCAAGAGGCCGCCCGCCACCAGCGGCACACATGCCAAGCTCAACGCTCGGCGAACGATGGAATGAATTCCGATACTCTTCATGATCGACCTCCCTAAGGGCTTCACGCTTTCGAAAGGGCACGTAGCGGACCAAACCGCAACGTATTGAGCGCTCAAGGTGTTTGACGCAGCGGACCGCCAGTACGTTGGTTGAAAAGCACCATTTCCGGTGGATCGCAGCCGCGCGGACATAGGTCCGGCTATGGTGCAATGCCCGTGACCATGTTAGACCGAGCCCGTGAACGACTGCCGTAAGTGGCAGTGGAACCCTGAATGCCGAACAGCGTCCCCCGCGCATCGAGGTACATCTGGCCCTGCGGGAGTTCATTGTTGGTGAACTCATAGAGCGGGGTCATGGTCCAGGCGCCGCCCGGAGCCGACGGGGGCCGCATCTGCAGCAAGTATCCCCCGGTCAGCGACATGCCCCCGAAGATCAAGGTGTTGCCCCTCAGGATGAGGGATGTGTCCGGATGGAGGGCCACTGGCCATGGCACGTTCGGGCCGCCCAGGAACGCGTGCAGGGCGCTGTATTCCCATTCGCCGCCCGGTGTCGAGGGCGGCGATAAAGCGAAAACGCCGCCAACGCTGGGCCCGCCAAAATCGTCGCCGCCGCCATAGGCTGTGCCGTATAGCGTTCCATCGCTCGCCAAGACCAACGAGCCAGAGTAGGCGAGGCTAGTTCCAAACACGCCAGCGCCGAAGCTGTGAAGCACCGTCACCGTCCAGGACACCCCGCCCGCCGACGGTGGGCTCATCTGGAACACCGTGCCAAAGCCGTAGTACGAGTCTCCGCCGTAGTAACTCGTCGCATACAACGAGCCGCCAGGTCCAGCGACCAGGCTCGTCGGAGTGCCTGGGCCCCGACCCTCCCCGATGCTTAGGATCTGGGTCCCGGTCCAAGCCTCGCCGGGAGTAGAAGGCGGCAGCAGTTGCAACAGGGCACCCGCGCCGTAGTCGCCTCCTTCGTTCGTCACATAGAACGACCCGCCGGGACCGGGAACCAGCATCCCCGGCGAGGGATTGAAGCTGTACAACACCTGCTCGCTCCAGGGCCCAGCGCCGGATGCGGGAGGACGCAACCGATATAGGATACCCGATCCGTTAGCGCCGCCCTCGAAGGTCAGCCCGTAAAGCGATCCGTCCGGGCCGGCGACGGGACCGCCGATCGGGTAGCACCCGTCGTCGGGGTAGCCGGCGAACGTGTGAAGGACCTTCACGCTCCAGCCGCGCCCAGCAGCCTCCGGTGGGTCCAGTCTCATCACCGCGCCGCACTCGCCCGACAAAGGGCCGGCGACGTAGATCTTGCCGCCCACATCGGTCAGGCCGGACGGGTAGTCGTCCGCCCAACTGTATATGGTGGTCAACTTCGGCTGCCCGGCCGCGACCGGCGAAGTAACAATGAAGACCGCTATACCCGCGGCGATGAAGTTCTTCATGCCGGATTCCCTCCTATGGTAACACTCCCGTGTCGAGTATGGAGTAAAGCTGGTACTGGGCCCCGATCGAGGTGTTGATGAGGTGCCGGACGATCAGGATGCCCGTGTTCGAGGCCGGGTCATATCACCCGCTGGGCCCTTGCTGCTCCACGGGCTGTGGGTTCGCGCTCGTGCCGTTGTCAATGTCGGTCACGGTGGCCAGGACACTTCCGAAGGGGTTCGGGTTCTGTATATCGAAGGCCACCGCCGCGCACCCGTACTGATAAGCGATCGTGTTGTCTGCGTACCCGGCGGGCGGGTCATGCACATGCGCGAGCGTCAGAACGGCCAGCATGGTGCTGTTATCCGCGCGGAGAGCCCAGTCGAGCTCGGTCAACGACGACACGGCTTTCTTCTACCCTCGGATCTTGCCGCGCGGTAACGCGGCTGGGTTCAACCGCCGGATGCGGAAAACCGCACGTCCGGTGGTGTGGGAGGGTGACGGGGCGGAATCCCCTTCGCTCGACCCGATCACAATTGCCCGCCCCACAAAACCAAACCGACCCGCCCCACACGGCCTCCCAGCTATGATAAGCACTTGGACCCACCACCGACCAGCTCCGAAACGCGCCGCAGAATGCCCCGCTGGGCGCCGCAGTTGCTGGGCTACGCGGCTTCCGCCGGCTGCTTGTTGTGGGTGTTCCACAGTTCCAAAATCGGCGAGTTGCTGCCGCAGCTCCTCCAGCTCGAGTGGCAGTGGGTGGCGCTCGGAATGGCGCTGGATCTGTTGGTGTACGTGAGTCACGGCTGGCGTTGGGTGCTGCTCTACCGGCCCGTGGAGCGCTTGCCGTTCTGGAGCACGGTGCAGGCCATCTACGTCGGCCTGTTCGCCAACGAGGTGTTGCCTTTGCGCGTCGGCGAACTGATCCGCTGCTACCTGGTGGCACACTGGAACGACCAACTGATTTCCGTGGTCTTCGCTTCGGCAGCGATCGAGCGGGTTATCGACGGTTTTTGGATGATTTTGTCGTTCATCGTCGCGGCGCAGCACCTCAAGGGCATCCCCAGTTGGTTGACGTTCTTCGTGCGCGCGCTGGAAGTGGTGGTCGTCGCGGCGGCGGCCTTGCTGGCGTACGCCATGATCCGCAAGACGCATGCGCACGCCATAGTGCGGGAGAGCCGTTGGGCCGCCGTGTTGCGCCACGTGCTGGAAGGGCTGCACACCATGGGCAACTGGCGGACGCTCGCCCGTGTGATGCCGGTCAGCTTTCTATACCTGCTTTTGCAGGTGCTTTCTTACTGGGCCCTGATGAAGGCTTTCCAGTTGGATCTTTCCATATGGGATGCCACCGCGGTATTGGCGATCGTGCGCCTGGGGACGGTGGTCCCCAACGCCCCCGGCAACATCGGCCTCATCAACGTGGCGTGCGTGATCGCTCTGCACAATGTTTTCGGTGTGGAACGCAACGATGCCAAAGACTTTTCAGTCGTGCTGTGGGGCGCGTTGACGCTGCCGCTGCTGGCCGCCGGAGCTATCGCCACCGCGCTCACGGGGTTGAATCTCGGCGAAATCCACCATCACGCACGCCAACGGATGCACGCCACCGAGACCAAGCCGCCCGAGGACCTGGTATGAAAGAAGGAGTCAGGCGTCAGAAGACAGGAGTCAGAATGAACGCCTGCCCCTATGAAGTATAATCCGCTAAGGAGATCCTTTCCGCCATGTCCGTGACTCGCAGGCAGCTCATCGCCAAGACCGGCGCCGCCGTCGCCGCCGGCTTCACCATCGTTCGCCCGGAATCCGTGCGGGGATCGCAGGCCAATTCCAAAATCGCCGTGGGTCTTATCGGCGTCGGCGGACGCGGCCAGTTCGACGCCGGCATCTTCAACGCCGACCCCCGCGCGCGTGTCACCGCGCTGTGCGATCTGTTCGACGACCGCATCGAAATCGGGACGCAGAAAATCAAGATCGAAAAGCCCGCCGTCTACAAGGATTACGAGAAGCTGCTGGCCGCCCCCGACCTGGACGCCGTCATTATCGCCACGCCGCCTTTCGAGCACCCGCGCATGCTGGCCGCCGCCATCGAAGCGCGCAAGCACGTCTACTGCGAAAAGCCCATGGGAGTCGACCTCGAAGGCGTCAAGCAGATCATCGCCGCCGCCCGCAAAGCCGATCCTAAGAAGAATGTCTCGGTCGGATTCCAGCAGCGTTACGGCCCCGTCTACCTGGAAGCCTACAAGCGCATCCGCGAGGGGCAAATCGGCGAACTGGTCAACGCGCGCGGCTTCTGGATCGGCAGCGACCCTTTCACCCGCAAACCGTATGACGACCCGAAGATCGAGCACCTGCGGAACTGGTTCTGCTACCGCGATTACTCGGGCGATTTCATCGTGGAGCAGGATTGCCACAATTTCGATGTGCTGCATTGGTTTCTGGACGCGCGGCCCATTCGCGCGGTGGGCATGGCCGGCACCAAGGTGCGCACCTCGATGGAGATCCTCGATCACCTTACGCTGTCGTTCGAATTCCCCAACGGCATCCACGTGAATTACGAGGCCAACCAGATCAGCCCGCCGGGATTCGCGCACGTCGGCGAGGAGTTCACCGGCACGAAGGGTGCGATCGAAACGTCGCGCGCGCGCATGGTGCACCACAAAGGCCCCAAGGACATGGTGACGATACAGTCGCCCCGCGACATCACCAACGATGCGATTGAGGCTTTCCTGACGCGCATCCAGAACGGCGAAGTGGAAAACGTGGCCGAGCGCTCCGCCATCAGCACGCTGTTCGCGATCCTGGGCCGCACCGCGCTTTATCAGAAGCGCGAGGCCGTTTGGAAAGACGAGTTCGGAGATGTGTAAGATGCCGCGGCTCGGCTTCCTGCTGCTGTTGCCGGTGGCCGCGCTGGCGCAGGATGTCCCGCTGCGCGTGATCGCGTTCGGCGCGCACCCGGACGATTGCGACATTCGCGCGGCGGGCACCGCGGCGAAGTTCCGGGCGCTGGGGGCGGCCGTCAAATTCGTCTCGGTGACCAATGGCGATGCCGGCCATCAGTCGATGGGCGGCGGCGCGCTGGCCAAACGGCGCCGCGCCGAGGCGGAGGAATCCGGACGGCGGCTAGGCATCACCTACGAGGTGCTCGATAATCACGACGGCGAGCTGCTGCCGACCCTGGCGGTGCGCGAGCAGATCATCCGGCGCATCAGACAGTGGAATGCGGACATCGTGCTGGCGCCGCGGCCCAACGACTATCACCCGGATCACCGCTATACGGGCGTGCTGGTGCAGGATGCGGCCTATATGGTGGTGGTGCCGAACGTTTGTCCCGATACGCCGCCGCTGCGCAAGAATCCGGTGTTCCTATACTACGAAGACCAGTTTCAGAGGCCGGCGCCGTTCCGCCCGGATGTGGCCATCGGCATCGACGACGTATTCGATCTGAAAATCGCCGCGCTGGACGCGCACGTTTCGCAGGTTTACGAATGGCTGCCGTGGGTGGATGGGTCGCTCGATACGGTGCCCAAAGATCCGGTGGAGCGCAAGCGGTGGCTGGCCCAGAGCCGCGCGGGCGGGATCACGCCGGACGTACGCCGCGCGCTCGGAAAGTGGTACGGTCCGGATCGCGCGGCGAAGATCGCGCACGCGGAGGCGTTCGAGGTTTGCGAGTACGGGCGCCAGCCGAGCGACGACGACCTGCGCCGTCTCTTCCCCATGCTCGGGCGCTGACGGCTCCTACTTCGAGCTAATCTCCACCTGGTTGGTGTTCACGCCGCCAATGGCGATGACGAGTTGGTGTTCACCCGGCGGCAAAGTTTCCGGCAAAACCACGTTCACCTGGCCCACTCCTACCAAGCCCGGCGCGAGACCGGCGAACGGAACGTTGGCCGGCTGTCCGTCAATGGTCGCGGTCGCAGTGGCGGTCACTCTGGACAGCGGCTGTAGCGGCGCCGCAAACCGGTCCTGAACTGGCGGGTTCACCGCGCCCTGTCCGGTCAGGTACACCATGATGGCCGACCCGGCCGCTGCCGGATTGCTGGGCTGGTTCAGGCTGTAATCCTGGTTCTGCGCGATTGCCCGGCTACCATCCCAGACAAAGATGTATGGAGCAATGGCGGCGACGGTGAAACTCACTATGGGTGAGCTTCCGATGGATAACTGATACGTGCCCGGCGGCATCGTTGGGATCTGGATGTTCCATTGGTTCGGACTCTGGTAGAAAAATCCAGCATCGCCCACGTAGCACATACTTGGAGCTCCCGTCGGCGGAGAATCGTCCAGCGGGATAGACGAAGCGATGTAGACGGCTGGCGCCAGATCCATTCCGAAAATCGAAACGATCGAGGCCGGCGCCACCGGCCCCGGCGCGAACGTTGCGCCATTCACAACGCCCCCCGGCTCAATGAACGGAAACAATCCTGGCATGACGATCGCGACAGGGACATCCATGGCATCGCCGCCACTGGTTACGAAGCCGAGATATCCGGCATCCTGGCTTAATACTCCAAGGGCTGGTCCGGTAGTGGGTCAATTACATCTTGTCAAATTGACCCACTACCAAACCGTCGATTTGGTCGAGGTCGCTCTGCCAGTGGAGTTTCGGCGCCAGACGCTGGAGAGTATTACCGTCAAAGATACGGGACGGTTGGTGTTTCAGCGCGCGATTTTGTGGGCCGTCACGGTGCGCTAGCGGGCGGCGGGAAATCTTTCATCGGTAGAGGTGCATGTCGGTGAAGACGGCTAAATTATTTCGTAATGGCCGCAGCCAGGGCGTCCGGCCGCCGCGCGAATTCCGGTTCGAGGGCGACCTTGTGTTCCTGAAGCGGGTCGGCAACGGAGTGCTCATCATTCCCTCCAAGCGGGGATGGGACACTCTCATTCGTAGTCTTGGCCAGTTTTCCGAGGACTTCATGGCGGAGCGCGAGCAACCCGCGCAGCGCGCCGCCCGAAAGTAACGGCTCAAACGCTACTCGCCGGGCGATGTCGGGATCTCCTCGATCACCCTGGCGGAGCTTTCCTTCGGTGCAGCGAAGGGCCGGCAGCATGAAAAGAACATAGCGGCGCTGAACGATTTTACGGCGCCGCTGGAGATCGCTCCCTTCGACGCGGCGGCCGCGGCGGCATACGGCGAGTTTCGGGCGACGCTCGAAGGACGCGGATCGGGCATCGGGGCACTCGATACACTCGTCGGCGCGCACGCCCTCAGCCTCAAAGTCACCCTGGTGACACATAACACACGCGAGTTCTCAAGAATTACCGGACTGCGGCTGGCGGACTGGGTACAAACGTAAATGTCCCGGCCCAAGTTCACGGTCGCCGCCGACCGGAGCCGCCCCGCCCAAATCTGTGAGATCCTGGGAACAATACCGCCGGCATCGGCGTTATGTCCTAAGAAGGAGACCAGCGCTAAATGAAGAAGAGTTTTTACCTCGCCGGGGGCCTGTTGATCCTCGCCTCCGGATTCCAATTCGGAAAAGCCCAGGACAAGGCCGCCACCCGCACCTTGAAAGTGAATGTGAAGTACACCGGAGCCGGAACGGTGGACGACAAACACAAAATCCAGGTATTCCTGTTCGACTCGCCCGACTTTACAGGCGGCAATGCCATGCCCACCGGAATGCAGATGACGGCATCCAAGAATGGAACGGTAACATTTTCCGACGTCCCCAGCTCGCCGGTGTATGCCGCCGCCATTTACGACCCCAAAGGTGAATATGATGGCGCATCCGGCCCGCCGCCATCCGGTTCCTCTGCCGGCTTGTATACCAAAGAGCCGCCTAAACCCGGACCGATCGCGATCGACGCGGGCAAGACGGTCGAAGTGGATCTGCCCTTCGACGACACCATGAAGATGCCCTGATTACCTGCGCCGCAGCAATAAAGCGGCCGCGGCGAATCTGGATTTGGCTGCGCGCCGCCAAGACCTATCTTGGCACCCTGCGGCTATTTTGTGGTGTTCAGCAGGATCGCAAACGTTCTGGCTAGCGGCCCCTGAATCAGGTCCGGTTGGCCGTCGCCGTTGAAGTCCCCTACTGCCAGCACGCCGGCCAATTGCGGAGAATAGCTCTTGGGCGGCTCAAACGCGCCATCGCCCTTGCCCAGCAATATGGAGAGCGCGGAGCCGGGGACCGCCAGATCAGGCTTTCCATCGCCGTTGAAGTCCGCGACTACAGCCGACAGGACCGCCCCGGCGCCCGCGGGATAACTCGCCGGTCCGCCGAATGTGCCGTCTCCCTTGCCCAGCAGGATGATCACGCTGGCTGGGCCCCCGGCAGGGTTGCCTTCGCTGAGGTTGGTCACAACCAGATCCGCTTTCCCATCCAGGTTAAAGTCGGCCGCGGCCACGAATACCGGGTGCTTTCCGGCGGCGTACATGGCGGGCGGCTGAAACGTGCCGTCGCCCTTGCCCAGCAGGATCGCCACGGCGCCTGGCTCGCCCGTGGGAGTGACTACCACCGCGAGGTCGGGGATGCCGTCGCCATTGAAGTCCGCTACGGCGACCGAGGCGGGGGCGTTCCCCACAGTAACTTGCGACGCAGCTCCGAACGTGCCGTCGCCTTTGCCCAGAAGGACGAAAACCGTCTTCGGAACATTGGTTCCGACGCTCATCGGCGTGACTACTAAGTCCAGCTTTCCGTCGCCATTCAGATCCGCGACAGTCACCGTGGATCCGCCGATCGGCAACGTGTAACTCACCGGGGACTGGAAGCTCCCGTCGCCGTTTCCAAGCAGGATATTCACGCTGTCCGTCACGACCACTAAATCCTGCTTCCCGTCTCCGTTGAAGTCTCCCGCGGCGATGCCATTGCCCAAGAGTCCATAAGGGCTGGGGAGCGGCGTAAAAGTCCCGTCGCCGTTGCCCAACCAGATCGAAATAGCGCCGCCGCGGTCGACGGGATAGTTGCTGCCCGTGGCAGCTACATCCGGCTTTCCATCGCCATTGAAGTCCGCCACGGCAATGGCCAACGGACTGATGCTGTCTCCACTGTCGCTCGACAGACGTACGTGTTGGAAATGGCCTTGGCCGTCGCCCAGCATGATCGCTACACCGGCGCCATCGACGATCCGTTCTCCGGTCTCCAGATAGAGATCGTCCTGAATCGCGAAATCCAAGTTGCCGTCGCCATTGATGTCCCCTACCATTAACTTAAAGCTCAGCGCGCCCACCGAATAGCTTTCGCCCTTGGCCAGGGAGCCGTCGCCGTTGCCGAGCATTACGAAGACCGTGGTATACCCGCGCAGCACCACGTCCTGATTTCCATCGCCATTGAAATCGCCCACCCCCGCGACAGTTCCCTGGGCGGGGAATGTCTTTGGCGACTGGAAGGAGCCATTGCCCTTGCCCAGCAAGATGGACACACCGCTGGCGACGCCTACGGCCAGATCCAGCTTTCCATCGTTGTTGAAATCCGCGGCCGCGAGCGATGTAGGCTCGGGAAATCCGGCGCTGAGTTGCGGCTGAAATGTGCCGTTTCCATTACCCAATAGAACAAAGACGCCACCCTTTATGGAGGTCTCCGCGTCGGGAATCGCGGCTACGGCCAAATCGGGCTTGCCATCTCCGTTGAAGTCCCCTACGACCATTTGTAGGTAGGTGTAATTGGGGTTGTAAGTTACGGAAACCGGCGACGGTGGTTGCAAGGTTCCATCGCCATTACCCAGCAAGATCAGAACGATGTTACCTAAGGCATCCGGGTTCACGAATGCCGCCACATCCGGCTTGCCATCGCCATTGAAGTCCGCCACCAGCATGAAATTGGGAGGAGCGTTGCCGGACCTGGACAACTTCGCGGCCTCGAAAGAGCCGTCGCCCTTGCCCAGCAGGATAGCGATGCCGCCGCCAGAAACACAATTGCTGTCGGGGACGCAATAGCTCAACGCCAGATCCAGCTTGCCATCGCCATTGAAATCGCCTGTAACGATCCCGCCTCCGGATGGACCCGGTATCGGAGAAGCGATTCCAGGCTGGAAAGTGCCGTCGCCATTACCTAGAAAGACCGTTACGGCGAAACCGTTGCCGGCCGGGGAATCCACCGCCAGATCCGAAAATCCGTCGCCGTTGAAGTCTCCTAACACCGCGGGGCCCGACCCCTGCGGCAGCGGAAAGCCTTTGGGTGCGTTGAACGACAGCGGCGGCGCGGCGGCGTTCGCGACGGCCATGAAAATCGTAACGGATGTGACGGGTAACCAGTAGCTGCGCATCTGCATCCCCCTTCGGCATGCAGTATAGCAACTCCGGTTTGTACATGTAGGAGAAAACCGCCGTCCGCGCGCTGAACCGGTACTGGAGCGAACCCTGCCGCCCGGGAACTTCCGCCGCGACACGGTTTCTAAACCCAAATGACCATTCGCCATCACTTGGACATTGTCGCGCAGGACATCCGCTTCGCCGCGCGCGGTTTTGTGCGAACGCCCACATTCACCGTAGCGGCAGTGTTCGCCATCGCGCTGGGAATTGGCGCGGGCACGGCCGTCTTCAGCGTGGTGGACCGCATCCTGTTTCGCAGCCTTCCCTACTTCGATGCGGACCGCTTGGTGTCGGTGGGCTTTGTAGCGCCGATCATCCCGCAGGAATTCATGCTGGGCACCGATTACGTGGAATGGCGCGCGCGCCAGCAGCCTTTCGAGTCGCTGACCTCCTGGACCGGCGTCATTGATTGCGATCTCACCACCGCCAATCCGGTGCGCCTCCAATGCGCACAGGTGGAGGCCAGTTTCCTGCCGACGCTCGGCATCCGGCCGATCGCAGGACGCAACTTCACGCGCGATGACGACCGCCCCAACGCACCGCCCGTCGCGCTGCTTTCGTATGGCCTGTGGCAGACCCGCTTCGGCGGCGATCGCCATCTTGAGGATGTAGTCGGAAAGACCATCCCGCTCGATGGGCGTTCCGCCACCATCGTGGGCGTTCTGCCGCCGCAATTCGAACTGCCCACGCTCGAACATGCCGACGTGCTCGTGCCGCAGGCCATGGACGAAGCCGCCCAGCGCAGGCCAAATGCCGGCCGCGTGCTCTGGTCGATTGCGCGCTTGAAGCCCGGAGTAACGCCCACGCAAGCTGCCGCCGCCCTCGATCCGCTCTTCCAGCAATCGCTGCAATTCGTGCCGGGACCCTTCCGCAAAGAGGTGAAGCTGCGCGTGCGCGCGCTGCGCGACCGGCAGATCCACGACGCGCGCCTAGCCTCCTGGATCTTGCTCGGCGCGGTCCTGGCCGTGCTGCTGATCGCGTGCGCCAACGTGGCAAACCTGTTGCTGGCGCGCGCGGCCACCCGGCAGCGGGAGCTTGCCGTGCGCCTGGCGCTAGGCGCCAGCCGCGGCCGGCTGGTGCGCCAGACGCTCACCGAAAGCCTGCTGCTGGCGGCCACCGGTGGCTTTGCCGGATGCTTGCTGGCCGCCGCACTGTTGCGTGTCTTCGTGGCCATCGCGCCGGACGGCATCCCCCGGTTGCAACAGGCCGCGGTCGATCTCCGCGTCCTGCTCTTCACGCTGGCCGTGTCGCTGGCGTGCGGTATCGTATTCGGACTGGCGCCCGCGCTCGAACATCCACGGGCCGAAACACTAGCCGGATGGCGTTCGGTCGGCACGCGCCATTATCTATTCCGGCACAGCCTGGTGGCCGCGCAGATCTGTGCATCTCTGGTCCTACTGACCGGCGCGAGCTTGTTGCTGCGCAGCCTGTGGAATCTACAGAATCAGCCTCTGGGCATGCGCACGGGAAGCGTGCTGACAGCCACGGTTACGTTGGGGCAGAAATCGTATGCCGCACCCGCCAGCCAACTGGCCTTCTTTGAAGAACTGGAGAGGCGCTTGCAACGCATCCCCGGCGTGACGCATCTGGCGGTCAGCGATTCGCTGCCGCTCGGCGGATTCGCGCGCTCCATGATCTATTCCGTCATCGATGTAGCCGGACGTCCGCCCGCGGCGGAGGGCACCGGCGGCATGGTGACCTGGCGTGCCATCACGCCCGGATACTTCGCAGCGCTCGGCGTTCCGATCCTGCGCGGCCGCGGATTTCAGGAGCGGGACCACGATCCGGAGCAGAACGCAGTCATCCTCAGCGACACGCTGGCGCGGCGCATGTTCCCCGGCGAAGATCCGCTGGGAAGGCAGATTCAGCCGGGGCGTTCCGGACCTTGGCTGACCGTGATTGGCGTCGCCGGCAACGTGAAGAACAGCGCCTTGATGGATCCCGACGAACCCGAATACTACATTGTTCGCAAGCACTCGCCGCAGGAATTCGGCCGCACGGCGACCGCTATTTTGAGCGGCCCGATCAATCCCTCCGCGCTGGCGCGCTGGGTGCGGGCGACAGTGGCCGGGCTCGATCCCACATTGCCGGTGGACATCGAAACCCTCGACCAGCGCGTCGGCAAACTCGCGCAGGGGCAGCGCTTTAACGCCTGGCTGCTGGGCCTGTTCGCCGCGATGGGACTGTTGCTATCCGCCATCGGTCTCTATGGCGTCATCTCGTTCCTGGTGGCGCAGCGTACCCAGGAAATCGGCGTGCGCATGGCCTTGGGTGCGACACCCGCCGCAGTCGCCCGGCTGGTGTTGGGGCACGCCGCGCGCTGGACTTTGGCTGGCGCCGCGCTCGGCGTAATCGGATCGTGGTTCGCGGCGCAATGGCTCGAAGCGATGCTGTTTCATGTATCGGCGCGAGATCCGTGGATATTGGCGGGTGCCGTGGCCGCTTTGTGGGCCACCGCTATGCTGGCGGCCTGGGTTCCCTCGCGTCGCGCGGCGCGCGTAGATCCCATGCAGGCTTTGCGGCAGTAGGGTGGCGCCATGCGCCGCCTCTGCCCCCACCATTATTTCCGGTCCAGCTCCAGGTTCAGGGCCAGAACGTTGACGCGAGGTTCGCCGAAGATTCCAAACTGGCGGCCTTCCACCTTGCCCGCCACAATCTGCCGGATGGCATCCGCGGATACGCCGCGGGCCTTCGCCACGCGGTCCACCTGGGCGTACGCCGAAGCGGGGCTGATATGCGGGTCGAGGCCGCTGGCGGAGGTGGTCAGCAGGTCGGCTGGTATGGGGCCCGTATAAGTCGGATTTTCCTGACGAAACTTCTTGATATCGTCCCTGACGCGGTTAATCAGAGCCTGGTTAGTCGGCCCCAAATTAGTAGCTCCGGAGTTAGAGGCGTCGTAGCCGTCGCTGCCCGCCGCGGACGGACGCCCGTGGAAATACTCCGGCTTCGTGAATTTCTGTCCGATCAGCTCCGAGCCGACGATCTTGCCGCCCGCCGTGATCAGGCTGCCGTTCGCCTGGCGTGGAAAGAGTACCTGCGATAATCCGGTCACCACCAGCGGGTAGACCAGCCCGGTAAGAACCGTGATCACGAGCGTCAACATTACAGCGGGAATCAGTATTTGCTTCATGCGTCACTCCTCAAGACAGATGCAGCAGGCCCAGTATGCGGTCGATCGCGTAGATTCCAGGGAACGGCGCAATTACGCCGCCTACGCCGTAGATCAACAGGTTGCGGCGCAACAGCGCGGCCGCGCTCAGGGGCTTATAGGCCACGCCGCGCAACGCCAACGGAATCAGCGCGATGATGATCAACGCGTTGAAGATCACCGCCGCCAGCACGGCGCTTTGCGGATTGCGCAGAGTCATGATATTCAGTTTCGACAACGATGGATAAGTAGCCATGAACATGGCCGGCAGAATGGCGAAGTACTTAGCCACGTCATTGGCAATGGAAAACGTAGTCAGCGACCCGCGCGTCATGAGCAACTGCTTGCCGATAGCCACGACTTCGATGAGCTTGGTCGGGTTGCTGTCCAGATCCACCATGTTGCCGGCTTCTTTGGCGGCCATGGTGCCCGTATTCATGGCCAGGCCCACGTCGGCTTGCGCCAGCGCCGGCGCGTCGTTGGTGCCATCGCCGGTCATGGCCACCAGGCGGCCTCCGGCCTGCTCTTTCTTGATGAGGTCCATCTTGTCTTTGGGAGTGGCCTGCGCCAGAAAATCGTCGACCCCGGCCTCCGCGGCGATGGCGGCGGCGGTGAGCGGATTGTCGCCGGTGATCATGACCGTGCGGATGCCGATGCGGCGCAACTGCTCGAAGCGCTCGCGCATGCCGCCCTTAACCACGTCCTTCAAATGGATGACGCCCAGCACGCGGTCCCGATCGGCGACCACCAGCGGCGTACCCCCAGAGCGCGAGATGCGCTGCGTGGTTTCGGTCAACTCGGGTGGGATGGCGCCGCCTTGCTCCTGCACGAATTCCACCACGGAATCTGTCGCGCCCTTGCGAATGCGGCGGCCGTCGATATCGACGCCGCTCATGCGCGTCTGCGCCGTGAACGGGATGAAGTGGGCCTCGTGCTCCGCCACCTCGCGCCCGCGATAGGCGTACTTCTCCTTGGCCAGAACCACGATGGAGCGGCCTTCCGGGGTCTCGTCGGCCAAGCTCGAAAGCTGCGCCGCGTCGGCCAATTCGACCTCCGAAGCGTTGCCGATGGGAATGAACTCCACCGCCTGCCGGTTGCCCAGCGTGATAGTGCCCGTTTTATCCAGCAGCAAGGTGTTCACGTCGCCGGCGGCTTCCACGGCCTTGCCGCTCATGGCCAGCACGTTGTGCTGCATCACGCGATCCATACCCGCGATACCGATGGCCGAGAGCAGCCCGCCGATGGTGGTGGGGATGAGGCACACCAGCAGCGAAATCAGCACCGTCACGCTGGGCGCCTGGCCCTGGCCGGCCGATTGCACGCTATACTGCGCGAACGGATACAGGCTCACCACCGCCAGCAGAAATATGAAGGTCAAGCCCGCGATCACGATGTTCAGGGCAATTTCGTTGGGCGTCTTCTGCCGCTCCGCGCCTTCCACCAGCGCGATCATGCGGTCCAGAAATGTTTCGCCGGGATTCGACGTGATTTGAACTTTGATCTGGTCGGAGAGCACGCGGGTGCCGCCGGTTACCGCGCTGCGGTCGCCGCCCGATTCGCGGATGACGGGGGCGCTTTCGCCGGTGATGGCCGATTCATCCACGCTGGCGATGCCTTCGATCACGTCGCCATCGCCCGGGACGATGTCGCCGCGTTCCACCAGCACCACGTCGCCGCGGCGCAGCAGGGTGGCCGCCACGGTTTCATATTTCTTGCCGTTCTTGAGGCGCTTGGCCATGGTCTCGGTCTTGGTCTTGCGCAGGGTGTCCGCCTGCGCTTTACCGCGGCCTTCCGCCATGGCTTCCGCGAAATTCGCGAACAGCACCGTGAACCACAGCCAAAGCGTGATCTGAAACGTGAACCCGATATTATTGCCCTGGAAGAGGTCCTTGAAGACCTCAATCGTGGTCATGGCCGCGCCCACTTCCACCACGAACATGACCGGGTTTTTCATCATCAGGCGGGGATGCAGCTTGACGAACGAATCGCCGATGGCGCGCTTCACGATGGGCGGGTCCAGCAGCGGGCGCGCGCGCACCGCCTTCTTGGAAATGAGCAGCGGCTCGGTTACGTAAGAGGAAGAAGAGGGCGGTGGTTCCATGACAGGCATTATCTTAACTCCTAGAATCCCGCGATCAGGATGGAAAACAGTTTGCCGTTGTTCATCAGGAAGTGCTCCACGACCGGGCCCAGACACAGCGCCGGGAAAAATGTGAGCGCGCCGACGATCAGGATAACCCCCACCAGCCAGACCACAAACAACGGGCCATGCGTGGGGAAGGTGCCCGCCGAGACCGGCACCATTTTCTTCCGCGCCAAACTGCCTGCCGCGGCCAGCAGGGGGATCATCATCAGGAAGCGGCCGATCAGCATGGCGTATCCCATAGTGGTGTTGAAGAACGGCGTGTTGCCGCTAAAGCCGCCGAAGGCGCTGCCGTTGTTCCCGGTCGCGCTGCTGTAGGCATACAGCGTTTCAGACAGCCCGTGGGGCCCGTTATTGGTCAGGATAGGCGCGGCGCCGGGCGGATTGACCCAGGCGTTCTTAGAGGCATGGACCATGATGCCGCCGGCCGCGAACAGCAGAATGCTGGCCGCCAGAATCAGCATGGCCAGCATGGCCATCTTGACCTCCTTTTGTTCGATCTTCTTGCACAGGTACTCGGGGGTGCGCCCCACCATCAGGCCGGCGATGAAAACCGCCAGGATGGCGTACATCAGCATGCCGTAAAGGCCCGCTCCTACGCCGCCGAAGATCACTTCGCCGAGCTGTATGTTGACCATCGGCACCAGTCCGCCGAGCGGCGTGAAGCTATCGTGCATGCTGTTCACCGCGCCGCAACTGGCGTCGGTGGTGACTACGGCGAACAAGGCCGACGCCGGAATGCCGAAGCGCATTTCCTTGCCTTCCATATTGCCGCCCGGCTGCGTATCGGTAGCCTCGTCCTGGACGCCCAATTTGGTCAGGTTGGGATTGCCGGCTTGCTCCGCCGGATAGACCACGAAAACTCCGGCGAAGAACACAATACTCATGGCGGCAAACAGTGCCCATCCCTGCCGGGTATCCTTCACCATCCTGCCGAAGGTATAAGTCAGGCCGGCCGGGATCACGAAGATCAACAGCACCTGCAGAAAATTAGCAAAAGGCGTAGGATTCTCGAACGGATGGGCGGAATTCGCGTTAAAAAATCCGCCGCCGTTGGTGCCCAGCATCTTGATGGCTTCCTGGGAAGCGGTAGGTCCCTGGGCGATGGTTTGCGCGCCGCCTTCGAGCGTAGCCACTTTGTCGTAAGCGCGGAAATTCTGAATGCAGCCCTGCGAAACCAGGGCCAGCGCCGCCACAATGGAAAGCGGGATCAGCAGGTAAAGCGTGGCGCGGGTCAGATCCACCCAGAAGTTGCCGATGGAGTTCGCCGAGCGCCGCGAGAATCCGCGCACCACCGCGATGGCGGTGGCGATGCCGGCCGCTGCCGACGTGAAGTTGTGCACGGCCAGCCCCACCATCTGCGTGAAGTAACTGGCTGTCGCTTCGGGCGTGTAGACCTGCCAGTTGGTGTTCGTGCCGAAACTAACGGCGGTATTGAACGCCAGGTCGGGGGACCACAATTTGCCGAGGAAGCCTTGCGGATTAAACGGCAGCATTCCCTGTATTCTCAAGATCAGGTAAGTGAGCAGGATGCCCGCCAGGCTGAAAGCCAGGAGCGAGCCGGCGTAGTGCGTCCAGTGCTGTTCGGCGGCTTCGTCCACGCAGCCGATCTTGTATACCAGCCGCTCGATCGGTCGCACCACGGGATGCAGGAACGTGCGCTCCCCTTCAAAGAGGCGCGCCATGAAGGCCCCAACCGGCTTGGTCAGCGCCAGGATAATCAGGAAGAAGAGAAAGATCTGAAGAAGTCCTATGGAAGTCATGTTAAAAGCGCTCCGGCCGGAGCAGCGCGTAGATCAGGTATGCGCCTAGCGCGGCGGCAATGATGGCTGCGACGATGTATTCCATGGCCGGTCTCCTAGAGGCGGTCGCAACCGCGCACGTACGCCCACGCAATCAGGAAAAACAAAATAGTGATGCCCACGAAAAATAGATCCAGCATATTCGTATTTTATTTCACCTTAACAACCGCGACGCTGTGGCCGCTGCTAATTAGTCTCCGCGCCAGGCGTTCCTCTCGCGTTTTCCACCAACGAATTTTGGCACCGATCACGACCAGCGACCCGTGCTGGAGCAAGCCGAGATAGGCATCCTCCCGGTTACGGGCGAAAACCAGCTTGACGCGGGTCGCGACGGCGCTGGTGCGCGCCACCGCGGTCAGTTCGGCTTCCAGCCGTTTCCGGATGCCCTCCTGGCATTCGAGCGGCGAAGGATAGGGCAGTACGTACACGGCCATCAACGTGACCGCAACTTCGAAACCCCGCGCCAGCTCCACGGCCGCAGCCAGCGCCCCGGCCGCCAGCGCCGGATTGGTATACGGCACCACCACCTCGAACGGACGTTCGGGCTGCTGGATGGCCGTCAGCGGCAACTGGGCGCTGTCGCGCAAAAACGCAATTGTGCCGTGCATCTATGTGCCTGTTAACAAGATAGAAAGGAGGCCGTAAGGAAGTCGTTAGGGAACGATCATGATTCCGTTGGGCTACCTGGGGGCGGGAGCGAAGGGGGATCTGGCGAGGGGGCGATCCCGGCTCGGGGGGCGAGTGGATGAGTTCGCACGTTTCTGCCCGCCGGCTTGAAACGATCGGCACGTTCAACGCACTATTCAACAGGCCGGTGGTACGAGCGCAGCTACGGATGTATTGGCTCGCACCAGGACACCGGCGGTAAATGGCTTACTTGAGTTGGAAACTACAAAGAAAAGGAGAAGACGATGGCGGAAAAAAGCGAAAGCGGGTACAAGGCCCCAGGCGGGTACAAGCCCCCCAGCGGGCCTGTGCCTTTGTACGGTGGAGCGATTCACCATTGTATCGCAGGGGGTGATCTTGCCCAGATGAAAGCTCTGGCCAAAGAGGCCGAAGCGCATCTGCACGAACATGGGGATGTCTCGGCGGCCCTCGAAGGACTGAAGATCGAGATCGCCAAACTGGAGAAGAAGTAACATCCGGGCGCCCGGCCTGCCAACAAGCCGGGCGCTCGACAACTACACCGGAGGATTAGCCATGGAAACGCCGCCGCGCTACCTGTCGGAAGAAGACATCAAGAGATTTGTCCCGGTCCATGTGGTCTGGGAGATTACTCTGGCATGCGACCTGAAGTGCCTGCACTGCGGCTCCCGCGCGGGCCACAAGCGCACCGGCGAGTTGACCACCGCCGAATGTCTCGATGTGGTGGAAGCACTGGCCCGCCTGGGCACCAGGGAGATCACCCTGATTGGCGGCGAAGCGTATCTGCGAAAAGACTGGACCGAGATCATCCGGGCAATCCGATCTCACGGAATATATTGCGCCACGCAAACGGGGGGCCGGAATTTTACGCCGGACCGCCTGGAGGAGGCGGTCAAGGCGGGGCTGAACGGCCTGGGTGTTTCGCTTGACGGACTGGCGCAGCTGCACGACAAACTTCGCGGCGTACCGGGGTCCTTTGCGCATGCGCTCGATACGCTCCAGCGGGCGCGGGAAGCGGGCCTGAACATCAGTGTGAATACACAGATTGGCGCGGAAGTGATGCCCGAGCTTCCCGAGTTAATGAACACCATCGTCCAAGCCGGCGCGAAACAGTGGCAGATCCAGATTACGGTGGCCATGGGAAACGCGGTCGATCATCCCGAGCTTTTGCTGCAGCCGTACCGCGTGGTGGAGTTGATGCCTTTGCTGGCGCGTCTCTACCGGGAAGGCGCGGACCGCGGTTTGCTGATGGTGGTGGGAAATAATATCGGATACTTCGGACCCTATGAACACGTATGGCGCGGATTCGGCGACGAGCGCGTGCATTGGTCGGGATGCGTGGCGGGACAAACCGGGCTGGCGCTGGAGGCGGATGGCACGGTGAAGGGCTGCCCATCCCTGGCTACCGTGGGATTCGCGGGCGGCAACGTGCGGGACCTTACGCTGGAACAGATCTGGAAGAGCAGCAAGGAGATTCATTTCGGACGCCTGCGGTCGGTGGAGGATCTTTGGGGCTTCTGCCGGACGTGCTATTACGCGGATGTTTGCAGGGGCGGCTGCACCTGGACGTCGCATTCCCTGCTGGGCCGGCCGGGAAACAATCCGTATTGCCACTATCGCGCGTTGGAGCTCGAAAAGAAGGGCCTGCGGGAGCGCATCGTGAAGATTCGCGACGCCGCGCCGGCGCCGTTTGCAGTGGGAGAATTCGAGCTGATCACGGAACGGAGCGCGGATGGCGCGGTGGTTTCCCGGTCGACGTCGGTGCGCGAACTGGTGCGGCTGGGAGACCAGGGCGAGCAGTGGGAATCGCCGGAAGAAGGACGCGTTCCACCCACCCTGGAATTGTGCCGGGCGTGCGATTCGTATATCCGGCCCGACGAGACGGCGTGTCCGCATTGCGGCGCCGACGTGGAGGGCGCGGCGCGGATCCACGACGAGGACAGCCGGCGGCGCAAGGCAGTCATGGCTGAAGTGGAACGGCTCTTGAGCGATGCATATGCGCATTCCTGAGTGGTACCGCCGGCTCGAAGGCAGCGCGCCCAAGGTAAAGGCGCGCATGTATTTCGGCGTGGCGTCGAACCATGACGCGAGTCAGCCGGATGCCAAGGACACCGTTGCTGCACGGCTGGTGCGTGCCGGATATGCCGACACGGAATGGCGCGCCGATTTACAACAAGGCGGATGGGAAGCGCGCTTGGAGCAAACTGCCGGCTTTGTATAAAGCGGCCCTCGCGCAAGTCCTGAAACCCCGCTGCTTTGAAGGCGCTGCTGCAAGCGGGGCTAAAGCCCCACGCCGGCTAAAGCCCGCCCTCCAAGGGAACCTATTTATGGATGAAGCCAGCCAGCTTCGTATTCATCATCCGGCTGCCCGACCCGTACGGCACGCCCATGATGGTCAGCGTGTCGCCAGCGTCGATAAAGGCGGTCAACTGCGCTTGGGTGTATGGTCCCACACCCGTGTTGGTGATGTAGTTGCCGGAGGCCGGCTGATACAGCAGCGCCGTCACTTTGCCCTGAATGGTGCCGTTGGCGATCAAATCGACATAACCGGTGGTGGCGACGGACTGCAAGGTGCTCCAATCGCTTTGCGCCGGCGCGGCCCCGACACTCGTTGACGTCAGAGTGCGCGAATAGCCGGTGGCGGGAGGCGTTCCGGTGTCGAAGCACAGCTCGTATGCTTCGACCTGCTCATCCAGGATCTCAGGGGATGGATCCCCGCTCCCAGCTACGGGCGCATAGAAGACGCCGAAAGACCCTTGGTGGGCCTGATTGGCAAGGCCGGCGATATTTCCCTCATGACCGTAGCCGAAGCCGTTGATGCTCACCGCTCCAGCGCTGAAGTTGGCGGCCGTCTTCCAATACATGTTGCGTAGATGCGGAACCTTGAGCGGCTGGTCGGCCCCTGGTCCTTTGCCGAACGGGATGCGCACTACCAGGTTCGTTCCCGGAGCATATCCCGGGATGGAGGACGGGATGGTGTGGCAGAAACTGCAAGTCTGGCTGGCGTCCCCCGGATTGTCGAATGCAACGGTCCCGAATGTGGTGTATCCGGTGTTCGGGTTGGCGGTCACCCCCGGACGGTCCGGCAGAGCAATCGAGTCCGGCAGCGTGCCATCCAGGTTCTCGTTGGGATTCGGCTGATAAACGATAGTGTTGACGAAATTGGTGAAAGCGGCCATGTCCGAGCTGGAGAGTTCCGTGCCACCCATCAACTCGGCAAAAGCCCCGTTAAATGCGGCCAGGTCCGGCTTGTCGCCGCGCCAGTGGTACGGTTCCACGTTGGCCAATCCTCGCAGGCTCTGTGTGGTCATAGGGCCCTTCATGGGGTGAAACGGGAAGAGCGGGTTGGGCTGGCCGGGTTCGTAGAGATAGGTATAGTTACCGGGCGGGTTGCCCAAATTCCAGGCTAGCAGGTCGATTTCGGCGTCCACGTGGCAGGACGCGCACGAATTGGTGCCGTTGCCTGAAAGTTTGGCATCGTACAGGAATCCGCGCCCGTTCTTGATCGCCGGCGGCGTAGGATCGGTGGAACCGCTGGGAATCTCCGCCACTATGGAACTGGTAGCGAGATTGATTACGGAAATGGTGTTGGAGATGCGGTTCAACACATAGAGTACATTGGACGGACTCAACGCCAGGCCGCGCGGCCCGCGCTTAGAGGCCGGATTGGCGATGGTACCGATGGCCTGCGGGTTGATTTCAATGAAGCTTGAGACGGCGTTGATAGTCGTGTCGAAAATGCCGATCCGATCCGTGCCGAAAGCCGCGATGTAGAGGTAGCGGCCGGTGGGCTCGAAAATCACCGCGGTGGGCATAGCCAGAGCAGTGGCCATCGCGGTGGGATTAGGCAGTTGGGCATAGTCGACGTTCGGATTCAAGTCGAACATTTGGGATTGCCCGTTGGACACGTTCACGGTGGTGATCTGGTTGGTGACATCGTGGCCATTGAGGACATTCTGGAAGTACGTCAGGTTGAGCGCGTCCATGTTGGCGACGTACAGATTCCCCGAAACGGGATTCACCGCCAACCCCATATTGTCCGTGCCCAGGTGAGAATAATAGCTCACGCTGAGGGTGCTGGCATTGATGGCCGCCACGTCGTTATCCGGCATGGTGTACTTGATCACGCTGGACCAGGTGGGGTCCGAAGCGTCTACGATCAGCCCGACTGTGGGAGGGAGGTCGGGCGCGACTGTAAACAACACGTTCATGTCGGCCGGCCACGGGGTCTGATTCTGCGGGAGCCCCTTAGCGGTATTCGGAATGATGGTCGAGTGGTTGCCGGACAGGGCAAACGCGGTATAGACCGTTTCTCCGTTCGGGCTCACCGCCAAGGCTCGCGGCTCCGAGCCCACTAGCGGAATCGACTTGACCAACGCGTGCGAGCTGGAATTGTAGGCGTTCACCATGTTGCCGCGCGCGACGCTTACCCAGGCCACGCCATTCGGGGTAAACACCACGTCTTCCGGCTCGGGTTTGGCGGAAATCGTGTCGGTCACAATGCCCTTTGAAACCGAGACGATACTGACGCTGTTGGAGATCTGATTGGTGACCCAGGCTTCGTCGTTGCCCGCGATCCTGGGGTTGATGTTGACCGAAACCGGTTCAATGCCCACGGGGATTTCGGCCATCAAGCCGGGGCTCGATGGCGTCCCGGTGCATGTGGCCGTGGTGGTGAGGCAGAAGACGGACAACGTGCCATTGGGAGTGTTCACGGCAAACAGGCGCGTGCCGTCCGCGGAAATCCGAATGGGATTGGTCTGCGCGCCCTCAAAGTTGACAAAAGCGTTGGGCGAAACTTGCGCGGCGACAGGACCCATTGAGAGTGCCGCAAAGCAGACACCCAGCACACCCGATTGAAGAATTCTCACGATACGCCTCCTAAGCTGTAATTACACCCGGAACTCATGGTCTGACAGGACTTTAGGGTAACACAGCCAAAATGGGGCGGGCAAGAGGGCGTTCGATAGTACGGTACCATGTGGGAAGGCGTCGGGAGACGATGGCGGGGGAGCTTTTTTGGGGGAGATGGCGTTGGCGCCGTCGCGGGATGCGGCTAACATGTGCATTTTCAGGGTCGTAGGGAAGGCCGATGGCGGCGTTGGCGTTCAGCTCGCCATTTACATCTTCTGGGGCAGTACGGGCGCAGGCTTGCCCCATCGATCCAACCGCGATCTTTGCACCGCAGTTCTGGAGTGTCAAGACAATGGCTGCCGCCACTGCTGTCCACCCGGCCGCTTCGAGCGCCGAAACCCGGCTGAAACCGCGCGGATCTATTTTCCCGTTCCACCCGCAAGACGTCGACTATCCAGCGTGCTGTAGCGCCTGGCTCCGCCGCGCCTGGCCTGTTTTGCCTGTGGCAGCATTTCGTCGCGTATGCCAACCGTCGTCGACGCTTGGCGGCGTCAGCCGGAGTTGCTGGCATAGACCACTCCTATGCTAAACTGCGGATGCATATGCCGTATGTACTTCTCACGAGCATTTTTGTCGTCCTAGCTCCCCCGGACAACCTCACAATTGGACAGATCATCGCGAGGGAATTTCCGACCGAAAGTCTTCAGCTATGGCCCGGCCAATGGCTTGTCGTTTCCGCTGGAACAGCCAAAGAAATTTCCGACAGATTAGGCGTTTCCGCGGCAAAAGGGGGTGTCGCGGTGGTGTTTTCGACAAACGGATATTTTGGATGGGCCGCTACTCCTATATGGGAATGGATGGCGGCTAAATTGGGGCAGGCTCAGAGTGCCTAAGCATAACCAGCCGACGACGCCCGAGAAGTTCGCGGAGGGCACTCCGCATGTTCAAACTTCGCCTGGAGATTTCAGCCTTCTTGAGATTGTCATGGCCATGCAGGGCACTCTTAGCAAACTGGAGGAGGCCGTCGAGGGCTTAAAATCCGCATCGAAGAGCCATGGAGAGAAACTCGAAAGTATTGGCAAGGATGTTCACACGGCGAAGGTCCTCGCCGGTATAGGCGGCGGCATTCTTGGCGTCCTTGGAGTATGGATCGGCATCATACTGAAGACGATCCTCGAAACCCTTTTGAAACCCTAACAAGCCAGACCACCACTGATTACTCAAACCACAGGACGTGGCCCAACTACCATCAGGTGGTTGTCCTGACGTTGTGCAGGCCGTCACGCCGCGTACTGCCGCAACCAATATACCAACACAACCTTGGGACACCACCACTTGTGGTATATTTATGCATTATAGTGAATAAATAACCAATGCGCACCCTCGCCGGCATCGTCGGACATCGCGGCTACAGCGGAGCCGAACTCGCCCGCATCCTCGAACGCCACCCCCGCGCGACACCCGTCCTGCTCGAACACCGCGAAGATGCCGCCGCCCACTCCGGCCCGCTTGGCGCACCCGGCCCGCGCCACGCGCCCTGCACTCCGGAAGCCGTGCGCGCCGAGGGCATTTCCATCGTCTTCCTGGCGACTCCGCCCGACGTTTCTATGGACCTGGCGCCAAGCCTGCTCGCCGCCGGCGTCAAAGTGATCGACCTGAGCGGCGCTTTCCGCCTGCGCACGCCCGCCGCCTACGCCGCCTGGTATAGAGAGCCTCACACGCAGCCCGATTTGTTGGCGGAAGCCGCTTACGGACTGCCGGAATTCTGCCGCGAACGCATCCCCGCGGCGCGCCTGGTGGCGAACCCCGGCTGCTATCCCACGGCGGCCAACCTGGCGATCCGGCCGCTGCTCGAAGCGGGCGTGGTGGACCGCACCGTCGGCATCGTCTGCGACGCCAAATCCGGCGTCAGCGGCGCCGGCCGCAAACCCAGGCTCGAGACCAGCTTTTGCGAAGTCGCCGGTAATTTCTCGGCCTATTCAGTTCTGGACCATCGGCACGTTCCCGAGGTGCTCATGATCTCCGGGCTGGAGGAGCGCGAGTTCAGCTTCACCGCGCAGCTTCTGCCGGTGGATCGCGGCATCCTCGAAACCATCTACTTCCGCACTGCGCGGCCCGCCACCGCCGACGACCTGCTGGCCATTTACGCGCGGCGCTATGCCGGGGAAGCCTTCATCCGTTTGTATCCCGCCGGCCAAGTGCCGGACCTGCGCGCAGTGGCGCGCACCAACTATTGCGATATCGGAGTCACGGTGGACGCCGCTACCGGACGCGCCGTGGTGGTCAGTGCGATCGACAATCTGGTGAAGGGCGCGGCCGGGCAAGCGGTGCAGAACATGAATTTGCTGCTCGGGTATCCGGAGACGGAGGGGCTGCTGTGAAGCTGCTGGTGAAACTCGGCGGCACGCTTCTGGATGCGGACTCCACGCGCGAGGCGCTAGCGCGGCAGATCGCGGCCGTGTCGCGCGCCGCGCAGATCGTGGTGGTACACGGCGGCGGCCAACAACTGACGCGCTACCTTACCGAGCGCGGCATCGAAAGCCGGTTCGTCAACGGACTCCGCGTGACCTCGCCCGCGATTCTGGATGCCGTCGTCAAGGTGGTCGCCGGCAGCGTGAATCGGCAACTGGTGGCGGCGCTGAACCGCGCGGGCGGGCATGGTGTGGGGATCTCCGGCATTGACGCGGGCCTGGTGGAAGCGGAGCAAATGGACCCGGCGCTGGGCAGCGTGGGGCTTGTCACGCGGGTCGCTCCCGCGCTGCTCGATACGCTGCTGGCGGGCGGCTTTCTGCCTGTCGTGGCATGCGTGGCGGCGGACCGGGAAGGCCGTTTCTACAACGTCAATGCGGATCAAATGGCGGCCGCCTGCGCGGTGGCGTTCGGCGCGGATCAATTGATTTTTCTTACCGATGTGGCGGGGGTATTGGATGCCGGCAAAGCTCTACTGCCGCGACTGAGCATGGCCCAGAGTGAGTCGCTGATCGCTGCGGGCGTGGCCACCGGCGGGATGTTGGCCAAGTTGAACGCCGCGGCCGGCGCGCTAGGCCAGGGCGTGCCGCAAGTGCGGATCTGCGCGGGCGCGGCCGATGGCGTTCTGGCGCGAATCCTGGCCGGCGAAGAAGCAGGCACACGCCTCGCGCCGGAGGAGGTCTGCGCACGATGATCAGCAGCTTGAGAGAAGACAGCGTCGTGGAGCAAGCCGGGCCGTTACAAGACTTCGCGGTCCGAAAAGCCGGAATGCACGACATCGGACCCATCCTGGCTCTGATCAACGGTTACGCGGCCAAGGGAGTCATGCTGCCGCGCACCGAATTGGAGGTATCCGAAGACATCCGCGATTTCTCCGTCATCGTTACGGCCGGGCGGCTGGTGGGCTGCGGCGCGCTGCACTTCTACACGCCGTCCATTGCCGAGATTCGCTCGCTCGCGGTGGCCGAAGACGCCAAGACCCATGGCATCGGCAGGCGGCTGATCGAGGCGCTGGTGCGGGAAGCGTCCGATTATTCGCTGGATGCGGTGTTCGCATTCACCTACGTGGCCGGCTTCTTCGGCAAGATGGGCTTTCAGGAAGTGGAGCGCGGCGAGTTGCCGCTGAAGGCCTGGAAGGACTGCGTGCGCTGCCCGAAGTTCCAGTGCTGCGACGAGATCGCGGTGATGCGTTTTCTGCGGCCGGAGAACCGTAGGAATCTCCAACAGTATCGCCCGCCCGAGGAATTCCAACTGGTCCAGTTGCCTGTGCTGCGCCAACTGGACCGTCGATAGCTTCGCGCAATACCCCCAAAGTGGGGGTGCTCCGGCCTGCGAAATAATTGTCCACAATTCCGATGTGAAATTCCGCAACCGATGTACTATACTCTGATTCAGGACAAACAAATCTTTAACACCTGAAGCGAGGAAAACATGCGAGCCCAAACGGTTGATGTGAAATCATCGAATGGCCGGGTGCTGTGTTGCACCGTCTTTCGCCCCGGCGGCAAGAAGTTGCTGGCGAAAGGCCATATCATCAGCGATGACGACATTCGGGTCCTGGAATCCGAAGGCATGGATTCCATCTGGGTGACGGAGTTGGAAGAGGGCGAGGTCGGCGAAGACGACGCGGTCTGCGCGGTAGCCAGCGAGATGGGCTGCGGAAGCTTCGAGATCCGCCTGGTGGCCGGCGGCCGGGCCAATCTGCAGGCCACTGAAAAATGTTGCGTGCTGGTGGACGACGACTTGCTGAAGCAGCTCAACTGCGCTGGCAGCGTGGTCATCGCCACGGCGCTGAATTTCAGCTTCGCGATGCCCGGCCAGCGCATTGCCACCGTGAAGAGTGCGCCATTTGCCGTTTCCCGCACGCAGTTGGAGGCTGTGGTCGGAATCTTAAAGGAGCGCGGTCCCATCTTGCAGGCGCGGCCCATGCGTAATCCTGTTGTAGGCGTTTTGTACACCGATCCGCTCAGCGGGGAGCGCGGGCGGCAGTTGTTTGAGAACATCATGCACCAGCGGCTGGAGCACTTCGGCGTATCCCCCGGCATCGTGCTCTCCTGCACGGAGGATGAAGCGTCGGTAGGCAGAAGCCTGCTGCAATTGCTGCGCGCGAAGCCGGCCGTGATTATGATCGCGTCCACCACCGCGCCGGCGGGTCCCGCGGACGTGGTCGGGTGCGCGATGGAGAGGGTTGGCGGCCACCTGGAACGGTTCCTGGCGCCGGTGGAACCGGGCAACCTGCTGCTGCTAGCCTATAAAGACGAAATCCCCATGATTTCGGCGCCTGGCTGCTTCCGGTCGGCCAAGGCGAATGTGGTAGATTTGGTCCTTCCCCCATTGTTGGCCCGTTATCGGGTTTCCGGCTGGGAAGTCGGTTGCTTGGGCCATGGGGGGTTGCTGGGATAATCGACGATCTCCTCCACTCCTGCGGGCGGCACCCTCCGAGCGGCCCGCAGGCTCCTTGAACCGGGCGCTTTTCACGAGCGCCCGGTCTTTTTTTGGGCTGAGTGTTTGTTATCAATATGTTGGGCTTCGTTTGTGTCAGGCACCGCGCTGTTGACGGTGGTTTTGCATTAGTCAAGAAAATGGACTAAGCTTGAAGCGTGCAGGTCAACGTCCACGAAGCGAAAACCCAGATCTCCCGCCTCCTTTGAACTGGTGGAAGAGGGCGAAACCGTCGTGATTGCGCGACACGGAAAGCCTGTGGCGGAGTTGGTCCGCGCCCGTAAAACCGGGTTGCCGATTGGCATCGCGCACCTGGACCGGTTAGCGCCCGCCGGTGATGACTGGTGGCAATCCATGAGCGGCGAAGAAGCCGATGACTGGATTGAGGGGCGGTGAAAGTTTTCGCCGACACGCATGCGCTCGTCTGGGCTCTATCCGACCCAGCTTTGCTCAGCGTACCCGCCCGGCAGGTATTGGCCGAGTCGGAAGTTGCCGTCAGCGTAGCCAGTCTCTGGAAGCTGGTTGTGAAAAGCGGGAAGAAAGACGCTCTGCTTCAAGATCCGCTCCCCTGGTGGCAGAAATACGTCGTCCAGCAGGGAGTCTCCACGCTTGCGATACGCACATCTCACGTGATGGCGCTTGGCCGCCTGCCGGAACTGCACAAAGATCCTTTCGATCGCATTCTGGTGGGGCAAGCTATTGCAGAGAGGATGCCACTGGTGACCAAGGATGCCCAGCTCCGGCAATATAATGTAGCCACAATCTGGTGATCCTTCTGACTTCTGTCTCCTGACTTCTGTCTCCTGCGTTCCGTCTTCCGCCCCCGTGTTAGCCTAACCTTATATGCAGTTTTCCGAGTCCTTCTTCCCGCAGCGTTTCGGCATCACTGCGCGGGATCTGGAGAATTACCTGGCCGAAGCGCTATCACATGGAGGCGCGTACGCGGACCTTTACTTCGAATATCTCTCGACCAGTTCCATCAGCATCGACGAATCCATCGTGAAGAGCGCGTTGCAGGGCGTGTCGCTGGGTGTGGGGGTGCGCGTGATCGCCGGCGAGCGCACCGGCTACGCCTACAGCGACGACCTCAGCCCGGAAAAGATTCGCAAAGCCGCGCGCGTGGCGGCCTGCATCGCGGCGGGACCCGCAACTGTTCAGAAAGTTTCGCTCAACGAAGGCGGACGTCGCAACCTCTATCCGGTGCTGACGGCGCCCACCGAAACAGCATTCACCGATCGCGTGGAACTGGTGAAACGTGCCGACCGCGCCGCGCGCGCCTACGACTCGCGCATCTTCCAAGTCCAGGCCAGCTATGCCGACAATCTGCGCCAGGTGCTGGTGGCCACCAGCGACGGCGTGCTTTCGTGCGACCGCCAGCCCATGACGCGCATGAACGTCGCCGCGCTGGCGCGCGCAAACGGCGGAACTCCGCAGCGCGGCCATGCGGGCGGCGGCGGACGCGTGGATCTAGGCTTCTTCCTGAATGAAAAAACGCCCGAGCACTTCGCCGCGCAAGCCGCGCGCGAAGCCATCGTGATGCTGGACGCGGTGGACGCGCCCGCGGGCGAGATGACCGTGGTGCTGGGTCCCGGCTGGCCCGGCATCCTGCTGCATGAGGCCGTGGGCCACGGCCTGGAAGCGGATTTCAATCGCAAAGGCGTCTCCGCATTCAGCGGACGCATCGGCCAGCAGGTGGCCAGCCCGTTGTGTACCGTGATCGACGACGGCACCATCGCCAACCGGCGTGGGTCGCTCAACGTGGACGACGAAGGGCATCCCACAGGGCGCAATGTGCTGATCGAGAACGGCATCCTGCGCGGATATCTGCAAGACAAACTATCCAGCCGCCTGACGGGCGCCGCCGAGACCGGCAGCGGGCGCCGGGAAAGTTACGCGCACATCCCCATGCCGCGCATGACCAACACGTTCATGCTGGCGGGCGAAAGCGATCCCGAAGAGATCATCCGGTCCGTGCCCAAGGGCCTCTATTGCCCCGATTTCGGCGGCGGTCAAGTGGATATCACCAGCGGCAATTTCGTTTTCTCGGCCGCGGAAAGCTATCTGATCGAAGACGGCCGCGTGACCCGCCCCGTGCGCAATGCCACGCTGATCGGCAACGGTCCGGAAGCGTTGAAATACGTCAGCATGGTGGGCAACGATTTGAAGCTGGACGAAGGCATCGGCGTGTGCGGCAAGGAGGGGCAAAGCGTGCCCGTGGGCGTGGGCATTCCCACCATCAAGATCGATCGTATGACGGTGGGGGGCACGGCTTGACCAACGGCGATTACACCTGCATGGCCGCCGAGATTGTGCAGCAGGCGCTGGCGGCGGGCGCCACCGATGCCGAATGCACTATCAGCGAGGGTGAAGAGTTTTCCGCCAGTGTGCGCCTGCGCGAAGTGGAGACGCTCAAGGAAGCCGGTTCGCGCGCCGCGGGACTGCGTATCCTGAGGGGCCTGCATACCGGATCGGCATATACTTCCGATCTGTCGGCCGAAGGCATCCGGCACATGGTGCGCTCGGCGGTCGAATTAGCGGAGATCACCACGGCGGACCCGCACGCCGGACTGCCGGACGCCGCCGAGCTAGGCTCGATTCCCGGCGATTTGGGGATGTACCGCGGCGATGTGGAGGGACTCGCCACCGAACTGAAGATCGACATGGCGCTGCGCGCGGAAGACGCTTCGCTGCGCGCGGACCCGCGCATCACCAACTCCGAGGGCGCGTCCTTCGATACGCACACGGGCCGGCATGCTTTCGCCAACTCGCGCGGGTTCGCGGGTGAATACCGCGCGAGCTACTGCTCGCTCTCTACCGTGCCGGTGGCGCGCGAGGGTGAATCCATGGAGCGCGACTACTGGGTGACGACGGCGCGCGGCTTTGCCGGGCTGGAGAAGCCGGAAGACGTGGGCCGCATCGCCGCCGGACGCGCCGTGCGGCGCCTGGGCGCGCGCAAAGTCGAAACACAGAAAGTGCCGGTGGTCTTTGAGCCGCGCACGGCGCGCTCGCTGCTCGACAACATTTTCGATGCGGTGCATGGCGGCGCGGTCTACCGTAATGAATCGTTCCTGGCCGGGAAACTGGGCGAGCGCGTGGCGTCAGAGAAGCTGACTGTGATAGACGATGGCACTATCCCCGGCCTGTTCGGCACTTCGCCGTTCGACGATGAAGGCGTGCCCACGCGGCGCACGGTGGTAATCGAGAACGGCGTCTTGAAGAGCTACCTGCTGAACGCGTACACGGCGCGCAAACTGGGGCTGCGCACCACAGGCAATGCATCGCGCGGTCTGGCGGGAAACGCCGGCGTGGGCAATGGCAACCTTTATATCGAGAAAGGGGCGGCTCCGCCCGAGCGGCTTATTGCGGGGATTCGGGAAGGTTTCTACGTAACCGAACTGATGGGTTTCGGGGTGAATATTGTGACCGGGGATTATTCGCGCGGCGCAGTCGGGTTGTGGATCAAGGACGGCGAATTGGCCTTTCCCGTTTCCGAAGTGACGATCGCGGGGACTCTGCAGCAGATGCTCATGAGCCTGGACGCGGTGGGGTCGGACCTGGAATTCCGCGGATCGATGGCGGCGCCCACGCTGGTGGTGGGGGAGATGACCATTGGAGGGCGGGCTTCAGCCGGCGCGGGGCTTTAGCCCCGCTCCAGGTGCTAATATCGTCACGGTGGCCAATAAAACGGCAGTAGAGCAAAAGAGCATTCCCGTAGCGGTGCTCATCGTCGCCCTCGTGGTCATCCTAGGCGCGGGCTTTTTCCTGTATCTCGACCGGGCGTCGCATCGCCCGCCTCCTCCTCCGGCGCCTCTCACCGCCGAAGCCAAGGCCTACGTGCGCAGCTTGCATTTGACGGACGTCGACATGCAGAAGCACGAGAGCTACATGAAACAGGCGGTGGTCGAGATCACCGGAAAGATCGGCAACAACGGCAGCCGCAATCTGCACGTGGTGGAAATCAACTGCGTGTTCTACGATCCTTACGGCCAGTTGGTGCTGCGCAAGCGCGTCCCCATCGTGGGCCAGAAAATGGGTGGCTTGGCGCCGGGCGAGATCAAGAATTTCCGCTTGGCCTTCGACGATATTCCGGATAGTTGGAATCAGGCTTTGCCGCAACTCGTGATTGCGCAAATCGTATTCGGATAGCTGGGCGGTTATGTCCTCACCGGCGGCTATCGGTTTCCGCGCGCACTCAGGATGGGCGGCGGCAGTGGCCCTTACGGTTACCGCGGACGCGCCCGTAGTGATCGCGCGGCGGCGCATCGAGATGCGGGAGCCTGGCGCGGCCGGCCCGTCGCAGCCGTATCATGCGGCGGTGGGTTTGGACATCCGCGAAGCCCGGCAGTTCGTGGCGGACTGCGCGGCGCGCGCCGCTTCGCTGGCTACCGCCGAATTGCGCGGCATGGTCGAGGATCTGCGGCAACTGGGTCACCCGGTGATCGGCTGCGGTCTGCTGTTGGGATCGGGCCGGCCGTTGCCGCCGCTTGAAAAGATCCTGGCATCGCACCCGCTGCTGCACACCGCGGAAGGCGAATTGTTTCGAGATGCGTTGCGCGCCGCCGGCGGGGAGTGCGGATTGCCGGTGACCGAAGTCCGCGAGCGTTTGCTAGCGGAGCAGCTCAAGCGGCAGATGGCCGCGATGGGAAAAGTAATCGGGCCACCCTGGCGTCAGGATGAGAAGCTCGCCGCGGCGGCGGCGTGGATGGCGCTGGGCCGGCTTTAATTACACCGTCGCCAGCGCCAGCCGCTTGCCGCGATGGTATTCCTCTAATTGCGCATTAGCCGTGACGATCGTTTGCAGTTCCTCCGCCACGCGCGCCAGATCGCGGCCCGGCACCACGGCGTACAACTCGTCTTCGCCCAAATCCGTGTACACGCGGTTGCCGATGCAGCCCGAACTGGTCACAACTCCCTGCGCCACCGCGGCGGGCAGCGCCATGCAAGTAGGACGCGGCAGCAGCGGCGCATTCGCCGACACGCCCGCGCGCAACGCCGCCTCGCTCAGCAGCATCAGGCGCGCGGGACGTCCCGCGAAGATCACCACATCGGGATCCACGGGCGTCTCGCCGAGCGGCGCATAAACCACTGCGGCCGGTGGCTCGGGCAGGCGCGGGATGCCGGGCACCTCCTCCATCTTCACGTAGCCCAGCGTGCCCATCAGCGACAAGGTCTGCTCCAATTCCGGCGCACGCTCGGGCGGCAGGGCGATCGAGTGCGTGTAGCTGCCGATGGGGCAGTTGTAGTGGTCGGCCGGCACCGTATAGAAGGCGCGCCCATCCGCCGCCAGGCGCCAGAAACTGCATCCGGACGGCATGGTTCCTTCAAACTTCGCGACGCCAGAGGGGGGCGCCTTCAGAAACGCCACGGCGACGGGGCGGCGCGGCAATCCCAGGGCTTCGGAAAACTGCCGTTCGATGCTGCGGTAATCGGTCATTCACTCAGTATACCGGCGCGCCGGAATTCTTCGCTTGACCTGTCTATAGCTGTAGGGTTCACACTGGATCTGGGGCACGCGAAGCATGTGGACGGTTTCCAAACTCGCCGCGCGTTGCGGTCTAAGCCGCGGCACGCTGCTGTATTACGAATCCATCGGGCTGTTGCAGCCGCGCAGCCGGAGCGCCGCCAACTACCGGCTTTACGGCGAACGGGACTTGCAGCGGTTACAGCAGATCTGCGCCTATCGCCACGCCGGGCTGACGTTGGACGACATCCGCGCGATCCTCGTGCAGCCCGGCCGCCACGAGAGCGATGCGGCCGCCATTCTGAAACGGCGCCTGGTGGCGCTCGACGGAGAGATTGAAACGCGGCGCGCCCATCAGCGCGCTATCTTGCAGCTACTTAAAAACGATTCGATAGGGAGAAATAAAATGATCACAAAAGAGAAGTGGGTTTCGATTATGAAAGCCGCGGGGCTGACCGAGGAGGCCATGCACCGCTGGCATGCTGAGTTCGAGAAAGCCGCGCCGGAAGAGCATCGGGAGTTCCTGGAATTCCTGCACATTCCGGAGGCGGAGATCCGCACTATAAGGGATTGGAGCCGGGCCGCCGCCCTACTAACGGGAACCGCCCGACAAACTGAAGAGCAGAACGGTTAGGACGACCAGCGTAATCGCCACATACGCGCGGTCCCGCTGCAAGATAAACACCACGACCGAAAAGACCACCCGCGCCACGGGCGTGGCGATCAACAGCACCAGTCCGAGCTGGATCATGCGGCGGCAGTGGAAGCCCCGGATGCCGGTGACGATACCACGCAGGTGGCGCAGGTACTCGGGCTCGCCGCGAAAGACGCGATAGTCCGGCGGGGTGGTCCCGTACTGAATCAAATACCAGATTCCGCCCGCGCCCACCACCGCAGCGGCGAGCAGCACGCCATAACGCAGCAACGCGCCGATGATCTCATCGACCTGCCGATCGGTGGGCCGCATTACAGCCTCCCCGTGACGGCGCTATAAATCATCTCGACGGCCAAAACGAAGACCACCACAGCGAAGACCCGCCGCAGCGTCATGGTATGCGCGCCGGGCAGAATGCGCGCTCCCAGCACGGAGCCGCCGAGCATACCCAGCACTACCGGCATGGTGAGTCCGGGGTCGATGTATCCACGATTCAGATAGACGCCGGCGCTGGCGGCGGCGGTCACACCGATCATAAAGTTGCTGGTGGTGGTGGAGACTTTGAAGGGGATGCGCATGAAGCGGTCCATCGCCACGACTTTCAATGCGCCGGAGCCGATGCCGAGGAGTCCTGAAACGGCCCCCGCCACAAACATCAAGCTGAAGCCCGTTTTCACGTGGCTGACTCTGTAGTCGCGCGGGCCGTCGGGCGTCGGGAAGCTGCCGTTCAGCCGCAGGTGGCTGGCCAGAGGGTCGCCTGTCTCTCCGGGGCGGGGCGCGGGGTGGGGGCGCGCGGATATCCAGGCGGCATGCAGCAGCACGATGCCGAAGAGCACTCCCAGGATGGATGGCGAGATCTTCGCTGCGGCGTACGCGCCGCAAACCGCGCCCACGGTGGTGGCAATCTCCAGAAACATGCCGATGCGGATGTTCGAGAAACCTTCGCGCACGTATGCGGCGGCGGCGCCGGACGACGTGGCGATTACGGAAATCAGCGCGGCGCCCATGGCGTAGTGCAGATCGATACCCAGCAGCAAGACCATGGCGGGAGTGATGACTACGCCGCCGCCCAACCCGGTGAGCGCGCCCAGGAAGCCTGCCGCCACCGAGACCAGGCCGAGTAGCGCGGTGATTTCGAGTATGTTCAAGATGCGGCGCCCTCGTACTAAGATACACATATCCCCGGTTGACGGTTGCGTGTGGAACCGTGTTGGAACAACGATGATGCGGCGGGCTTTCCAAGTGGCTTTACTCTGCGCTCCTCTGGCCGGCACTGTCACGGGGCTTGCCCTGGCGGCGCCAAAACGCATTCTGGAAACCAGTTTCTTAGTGCTTCCTAATGAGCCGGCCGGCGTCGTCGGCGAAGTTCCGCCGGCGTCCGATTTTCGAGCCATGGCCGGCAATGTGGAATTTGAGGTCCGGTCGGCGACGCGGGCGGGCGACTTGAAGACTATCGTCGTTTTCGACCTGGCATCCATCGCGCGGGAAGGCCTGGCGGCGCTCATCGATCAGGCCAGGGCCATGCAACCCGAATTGCGGCAGATGCGGAACGTCTCTTTGTTCGTTGTCTCGACTGAGTGGACCCAGTTCCATAAAACGTTTGAGTTTGGGCCGGGCCAGACATACGAATATTTCTTGCCGGAAACGGAATCGGCGGCCGGAGATCGCGCCGGCCCGCCGCTTTCGCCCGGTCAACTCCCGTGGGCGGCGCAGGGCGGGTTTTCCCTGGACTCGTTTCGCGGCCTCGCGGAGATCCTCCGGAGTGAGCGCGGACCCGTCCGGGTTCTGTGGATCGGGCAGAATTTCGGCTGGGTGACTCCCCCACACCACGCCGCCGATCGTTTTGCCCGCACGCCGTGGCAGGAACAGGATGTCTTAGAGCGCAAGGTCCCATTTTATTCGGCGTTTGCGCCGCTGGATGCGTTCACGCAAGCAGGCGCCGACTTCTGGCCGATTGTCTGGTTGAGCGGGCTGAGCGGACCGGACCGCAACTTTCGGTCCGACCTGAAGCAGGCCTCGGACATCGCGCAATATCTGGGCGGGGAGGCGAACACATGCAGCGGGGACTTGGCGGGCTGCCTGAAAAGCGTGCTGAAGAAATCCAGCCGCGATGGATGGATCATCCGAATCGCCGGCCCGCCCGTGGACTGGACCAACGACACGGCGAAGCTCTTGCACGTCTGGTACGCGCCAAATCGCGCGGTGCTGGATTTGAAACGGCCGTTCGTGCGACTCAAGCAGCCGAAGGTGTGGGTCCTGGAACGGAGGGTGGGGGCCAAACGCGTCCCTACCATCCCCGGAACCGCGCCGCCCGTACCCCTTTTCGACAGCATCGACCTGTCCGGCAGGGCTGGCTGTGGTGTTAGTAAAGGGAGTGAGACGGAGAAGTTGGAGATGACCGCGATCGTTCCGGACGCGTTCGTGCCCGGGCTGCGTGCGCAGGTGGAGGTGATCGGCGAACAGATGGAACTGCACAACAGATCGACGCCGAAACCGGTATTAGTGCGGGAAACGTGGCAGGGCGCCGCGGAGATGTGCGTCGATCTTCCGCCCACAAGCCAAACGAAGGCACTGTACCGCATCGTGGTTTTCAATCCGGAGGCCGGTTGGGCCGGTGTTGGTTTCCTTCCCGTGTCCGATGTGATTCACAATCGATCGCGGCTTTGAGGAATAAACGTTTGGAGCTACTCAGGTTGGTCCTGCAGGATGAATTCTCCCTTTATAAGCCATGAGACACCGAATGCTTCGACCGTGGCCGCTTCCAGCCAGAACACGGGATGGTGCGTGCCAACTATGGCCGCGATGCCCGGTATGAATGTTACGGGAACCAGGATAAGGCAGCCTAGCATGATGTAGCCGCAGGCTTTGTAAATCCGATTGCGTTGCAGCTTTTGCCGGGTGGGCGCTTTGCTTGGATCGGTCTTGGTGAACAGGCACAAGGAGAAGTAGCTGAGTGTCAGGAACAAAAGCGCCGCGACAATCCAGTGCAATTCGGCGGCGGTATGGTTGTAGCTGCACGATCCGCAGTTCGGCGCGGGAGGAAAGAGTGTGACTGCCAGGGCGAATGCCCAAGCCAGGCGGCCGGGAATATCGTCCCGGTCATATCCTTTGTAGGCGAAAAGGAAGAATCCGATGGTCCACAGCGTTCCCACAAATACGGCGCCCGTCCCGGTGTAGTAATAGGCGCTGATAGTGGGCTGTAAGGGAATGTGGAAAATCAGACAGGCGCCCAGCGAGGCCAGAAACGGCAGCAATATTCCAAGTATGCCGACCGTTTTGCGCAACGTCAGGTAGGAAATGAGGAGCGAAGTGTCAGGGCAGGGTTCGGGTTCATGTTGCCTCCGCAAGTGAGGGATGGGCCTCATAGGACAAGACTATACCACAACGGCTGACAGCGTGAGGTTGGGAAAAAACAGAAGTTCGGCGAGACCGCCGTGGTCCGTGCGGACTCGCCCTTGGCGGCCAAATCGGCTGGGCGCTGAAAGCAGTAGATGGGCGCCGTTCAATCACGGACTGTTTTGCCTTCCATCGGTAACTTCTAGGGTTGACAGCAAAGCTGCTCGAAATCGCCGAACCATACGGCGTCACGACTTCAACCTGCCAGCTACCAGTAGTCAGATTGGCATTGGTGACTTGAATTTCGTAGAAGCTGAGCACGGCAACACCCGCTGCCGGTTGCCGGTAGCAGGTTGACGTGTTGGCGACGCAGAACCAAACCGCAGCATGAGCCCGTTATGCCCGCCACAACGCGAATTTCGTTCTCGTTATCGAGCGAAATGCGCGGGACACCAACCGCGGGCCGCGCATCGGGACGCTGGCATTCTGACTTCTGTCTTCTGTCTCCTGACTTCCATATCCCGAAGGGATATCAAGGCACAGCCTTGCCTAGTTAGATGCAAAGGTTGTCCCGCTAATGGTGCCTGAGAAATTGATACGATTCTGGGAGGACTCAAGCTGAGGCCGGCGATGGTAGGGAACACACCCAGGACGGTCGGGGAGCAACTTCCCGTCGCGATGTCGTTAGCGCTGTCCTTGGCTGAGACGCCGGCTGTATAGGTGCCGGCGTTCAACGGCAGGATGAGCGGGCTGCTCGTTGTCTGATAGCTCCCGCCGTTGATGCTATCCGTGTAGCCCCCAGTTCCACTAGACGCGTTGGCATAGATGGTTCCGCCGTTGCCCAAGTTGATTGGATTTGGAGAGACATAGCAGCTCAGAGTTAACGGCGGAGGCGGATTTACCTGAGCGGAACAGGTATTTGTTGCCTGCTGTCTCACGTTGTCTACAACCCGCACACTCGCAGTATACGTGCCTTGAGAAGTCGGCAGAACGGCAAGTGAGCTGACCGGCGAAAGCGGTCCCGTGCTAATCTGGTACTCGTACGGGGTCACTCCACTGGTTGCGGAAGCGTAAACCGTTGCGCCCTATCCAAGAGTAATGGGGTTAGGCGAAATGTAGCTAGCGAACTGTTGCCCCGCTCCCTTTCGGTCGCGGCTCGGTAACGCGTCGCGGCTCCGTTACGTCGGATGACCAGCGCGGAGGGCGTTTTTCCTGAAACGCCCGGATGCCTTCCTGGAAGTCCGGGCTGCGAAAGACTTCGTTGCGCATTTGGCGGGCCAGGTTGCCGGCTTCTTCCCAACTTTTGCCGCGCGCGTCGCGCACGAAAGCCAGGCCGGCGTGGATGGCGGTGGGGCTGGCTTGGCCTATCGCGCCGGCGATTTCCTGCGCGCGCTGCATGAGCATCGCGGGTTCGACGACATGGTGCGCCAGCCCGTATTCGCGGGCTTCGGCTGCGGCGAAGATCCGGCCCGAGAGCGCGAGCTCGATGGCTCGGCGCTGGCCCAGCGCCGCAACGACCGTTCGGAAAATCACGAATGGCCACAGCCCGATGCGGATCTCGGTCAGTCCGAAGGTGGCATCGTCGGCTGCGACTACGATATGGCAATTCGCAGCCAAGCCGGCGCCGCCGGCCAGCGCGGCTCCGTGCACGGCGGCGATTAGCGGCTTGGTCATGCGGATTCCGGCCGTGAAGATGCGCTCGTGGATTTCGTTGACGTCGGTGGCGCCGGGTGCCAGTACTTCGTGCAGATCCATGCCCGCGCAAAACGATTTGCCATTCCCGCTGAGCAGGATCGCGCCTACGCTTGCATCGGTCTCCGCGGCTTCGAGCGCCGCGGCGAGCGCGATGCATAGCTCCATGTTCAGCGCATTGCGGCGGTCCGGCCGGTTCAGCGCGAGATGCAGGACGCGGCCCGCGCGGCTAATCTGTAAGCTCTCGCTCATCGATTTCGATCTCCAGGGCCAGCAGGGCGGCGCCCAAGGTTTTGCCTTGTGCGTCGGTGCGGAGGGAAACGGTTCCGCCGCCGCCCAGGGCGTGATGCAGCAGCAGGTTCACGGCGTGGAGGCTGGGTAGTTCGAAGCGGTCGACGCCGCCGGCGACCATTTCTCCGAAGTAGGATTTGACGCGGGCGGGGGTGACTTCGCGCAGCAGGATGGGGTAGTAATGTGGGCGCCAGGCGATTACTCCGATATTGGCGATATCGCCCTTGTCTCCGGAACGGGTGTGGGCGATGCGGGAGAGGGGGATTTTCATGCGAACACCTTGCGCCGCCAGGAGTGGCGACGCGGCACGCTGAGAGCGTGCGCCACGAGGGCGCGTTTCATGCGACCACCTCCACCCGGGTTTGGATTTCTTCGCGCGGAATCAGGGCCGGCCAGTAGGCCACGATCTGGCGGACTTCGGGCCGGCCTTCGCCATATCCGGTGCCGCCCGGCGGACCGGTGAGCACCAGCGGAATCATTTCGCGCGTGAAGCGGTCGACGGCGCGCTTGTCGGGGCCGCGCACGCTGATGCGCACCTGGACTTCCGTGGGATCGGCGACAGGGTGGGCGGCGGGGCCGTGGCAGGCGTTCACGCCGAAATATTCGGTGTAGATTTCATCGAAGTGCAGGCCGAGTTGGTCGAGACGCTCGCGCGTGATGCGGTCGGCCACGCGCGCCTTCTCGATGGCGTTCGGCCAACTGTAGACCAGCGTGCCGGACGCTTTCCATCCTGCGTGATAACTGATGGACGCCTTCAGCATGGCCGGGCGCGGACCGCCGCACACGCCGCTGCCGCGCACGCGATCCGGTCCGGTGTCCTCAAGATGGAGAGAGGTGAAATCGGCGATGCAGTCCGGCGTCATATATTGGCGCGGGTCGCCGATTTCGTAGAGAAGCTGCTCTTTCACGCCGTGCGAATCGATGCGGCCGCCGGTGCCGGGATGCTTGGTGACGGCGAACGATCCGTCGGCCTCGGCTTCGACTATCGGGTAGCCGATGTTGGCCAGGTCCGGGATGTTTTGCCAATCCACCTGGCAGTTGCCGCCGGAGCATTGGCCGCCGCATTCGATGATGTGCCCGGCGACGATGCCGGCGGCGAGCTTGTCGTAGTCGTCGGAGCCCCAGCCGAAGCGGTCGATCATGGGCGCGAGCACCAGGGCGGCATCGGCGCAGCGTCCGGAGATCACTACGTCGGCGCCGGTGGCCAGCGCCTCGGCCAGCGGGAATGCGCCGATGTAGGCGTTGGCGCTGAGGATGTGTTCGCGGATTGTCGAGATCGGCTCACCGGTGTCGATGTTGCGCATCTGGTGGCCTTTGGCGAGGAACTCATCGATGCGGGGGAGAATGTCGTCGCCTAGCACGACGGCGACTTTCAGGCCGGGAGCGGCCTTCAGGACGGCGCGCGCGCAGGCTGTTGGATTGACGCCGCCGGCATTGGCTACGACTTTGATGTGGTGGTCGCGGAGCCTTCTGGCGATGCGTCCGATCAGGGGAGGGAAGTCGCGGGCGTAGCCGAGCTCGGGGTCCTGCTGGCGCTGCTTTTGCAGGATGGACATGGTGACTTCGGCGAGGTAGTCGAGGGTGAGGTAGTCGATGGGGCCGTCGTCTATGAGGCGCACGGGGGCTTCGAGCCAGTCGCCCCAGAAGCCTTGACCGTTAGCGATGCGAATCATAAGCAAAGACAATTAACCGCCGATGCACGGCGATGCACGCCGATAAGAAAATCGATTTCATATTGTTTCCAGGATTAGGGGCACGGCTCTCGGGCGGTGCAGCGTCACTTCGAGGGCGATCGTTAGGATTTGACGGGTGTCCAGGGGGTCGATTACCGCATCGCAATGGCCTCTCGCGGCGGCGTAGCGGGCGTCGAGCCAATGGTCATAGTCGGATTTTGTTTTTTCGATGGCGGCTTGCAGTTGCTTGGGCAGTGGTTCGCCGGCGGCTTTCAGTTTTTCGAGTTCCACGGAGAAGAGGGCTTGCACGGCGGAATCGCCTTCCATCACTCCGATGCGGGCGGTCGGCCAACTGAATGTGAAATTCGGCTCGAAGCCTTGGCCGGCCATGGCGTAATAGCCTGCGCCGCTGGCGTGATTCAGCGTCAGGATCAGCTTCGGCACCGAGGTGCAGGACATGGCTTCCACCATATCCGCGCCGGCGCGGATGATGCCTTCGCGCTCGGCTTCGGGTCCCACCATGAAGCCGGAAACGTCCTGCAGGTAAATCAATGGGTAGCCCAGGCGCTCGTTGAGTTCGACGAAATACGCGACTTTGCGGGCGGATTCGGTGTACACGATGCCGCCGATGCGGGGGCGTCCTTCGGAGCGCAGGAAGCCGCGGCGGTTGGCGATGATTGCCACCGGGTGGCCGGACAGGCGCGCGTTGGCGCAGAGCATCTCGGGCGCGTATTCCGGTTGGAATTCGGCGTAATCGCCCGCATCGAAAATGCGGAAGATAATTTCTTCGATGTCGTAGGGGAGACGGTGGTTTTCGGGAAGGACGCCGTAGATATCGTCGATGGAGCGCGCAGGCGCATTGCCCTGGGAAGGCTGGGGCGATGCGGGCAGATCGCGTAAGCGCTGGCGGATGCGCTCCAGGCAATCGGCATCGTTCTTCGCCATATAGTGAGCCACGCCGCTAACCGTGGTGTGCATGCGCGCGCCGCCGATGGATTCGGAATCGACCACCTGGCCGGTTGCGCCTTTGACCAGATTCGGACCGCCCAGACCCATAAAGCTGGTGCCTTCGACCATGATAATGTAATCGCTGAGCGCGGGAAGATAAGCGCCGCCGGCGATGCAGGGACCCATCACCGCGGCAATCTGCGGCACACGCAGCTTGCGCCGCATAAGGGAATTATAGTAAAAAATCCGGCCGCCGCCATACTGGCCGGGGAAAATGCGGTCCTGGAACGGCAGGTTGACGCCTGCGGAGTCCACCAGGTAAACGATGGGGACGCGATTGCGCATGGCGATTTCCTGCGCGCGCAGGCCTTTGGTGACGGTTTCCGGCCACCAGGAGCCGGCCTTGACGGTGGCGTCGCCCGCGACGATGACGGCGTAGCGGCCTTCGATTTGGCCGATGCCGGTGACGGAGCCGAGGCCGGGGGCTTCGCCATCGTATTGGTCGTAGGCGAGGAGGAGTCCGATTTCGAGGAAGGGGGTGCCGGGATCGATCAGGGCGGCGATGCGTTCGCGGGCGGTCATTTTGCCGGCGCGGCGCTGGCGGTCGATCTTGGCGGGTCCGCCGCCGGCGCGGAGGCGATCTTCGAGCTTTTTGAGCTGGTCGACGAGGAGGCGCATGTGGGCCATGCGGGCGACTTTGTGGGCGAGGGAGGCGGGTTCGGGGGTTGGGGTCACTTAATGTGATCGTAGCGCGAATGGGGGCGGGAGGGAGGGAACGAGGGTCGTTTGACTGACGCATCTGTAGTCGACATACTGATCTACATGAGCAAGAAAGCTGAAGCGATGCCCCGAGAGCCCAGCCCCGCCCCTGAGGTTAAGGTGGATGCCGCGAAACGGAGCCTGTCGCGGCGCAAGCTCTTCGGCGAAATGCTGGCACTCTACAAGACCAAGAAGACCGTGTGAAGACAAAGCCACGAATGCCCGTCAATCTCGACAAACCTCAGCAATGGAAAGCTGACATCATCAAATCGGTCGATATGTACAACGACTGGTTTATGAAATTCGCGCCGCAGGCCTTCCGCACGACCCGCGTCCAGACCACCAAGGACGTTGAAGCGGCGCTTCAAGCCACCGACAACATCACGAACATCCAGCCCGTGCTCATGCGCGAGCATCCGGAAATCCTTCCGACGCTCCGCATGTCCACCTGCCCGCCTCTCGCAGTAGACCGGCTCATTGGTCTCGCCGGCGTCTCCACCAACTTGGTCAAGACGATGGAGCTGCAGAAGAAGCTCCCGGCCCGCATGAAAGCGGCCGAGGTCGACCTCCAACTCGCGAAAATCGCCACCACCGTCGAGAAACTGGCCGACCCGGATATTTTCGTATGGCTGGGCAGGAAGGCAGGCCCGGCCGAGACGGAGGTCCACCGCGCGGCCATGATCATGGCAGATCGCCTCTGCGGCGCGGTCGCTAATCCGATAATCCGCAACGCTCAGGAGAGGCACCAGCTCGCGGCCGTCAAAACCTGGCTTGAAGACCGCCGCTACACGCATCTCCCCGGTGGAGACGGCACGCGCTTCGAAGCGATGCCGCTCGGCGCCTTCAGCTTCCGTACGAACGTCCCGGTTAAGCTCGAAGGCGGCGCGCTGAACGTCAATATCCCGATTCGACGCGGTGATCATGCCAAGGAAGTCGAAAGCCGGCGATTTCCCGATTTTCTTCGAGGCGAAATCAGCGGGCGATTTCACCAACACCAACAGGCGGCGCAAGGAAGAAGCCGCTAAAATGGCGCAGCTCCGCAGCACTTACGGCAGCAAGGTCCGGTTCAACCGTTTCCTGTGCGGCTACTTCGATACCGGCTATCTCGGTTACGAGGCCGCCGAAGGCATCGATTGGGTCTGGGAGCACCGCATCGACGACCTAGCCCTTTTTGGAATTTAAGAAATGCCTGACGCCATCGACATCCTAGAACAGCAGCGCCTCGCGCTTCAGGCCGAGCTTGACGACCGCAAGACGCAGGCCGAGCGAAACCGCCTCAGCCAGTTTTCGACCCCAACAGCGCTCGCCCAGGACATCCTCAAATACGCCGCGACGCTCCTGCCCGACGGAAAGGAAGTTCATTTCCTCGACCCCGCGATCGGGACCGGCTCCTTCTATACCGCGCTCTGCAAAGTTTTTCCCGCGCAGCCATCGGGCTCGCCCGTGAAACTATACAGGACGGTGTAGTTGCCGGCCGTATCCAGCTTAAATACCGCGCTGCCATCGCAGGTACCGCTGTTGGTGGCGGTGGTGCCGTAAAGGCTGCCGGCGGCGTCGCGAATCACGCCGGCCGAGGGATACGCCGCGCTGGTGAATGTGTGCAGCACCGTATAGGCGCCTGCCGCGTCGATTTTGAACACGACTCCCGCGTCCCCCTTGATGGTGCCGATTGCCCCATAGACGTTGCCGGCCGAGTCGGGGACCACTCCATAATAGGGCTGGCCTCCACCGTCTCCGCCGGTGAACCTGTGCAGTACAGTATAGTGGCCGGCCGCGTCGATTTTGAACACGACTCCTGGCCATACCCGCCGCCGCCGGAAGTGGTTCCGTAGAAATTGCCTGCCGCATCGCGAGTCACCCCGGCGTAGGGACCGATACCATCCTTGTTTGTGAAATTGCACAGCACGATCTCTTTACCCGTGGTATCCAGCTTGTAGACGACGCCGTTACCGTAGTTGCCGGGGCCTCCGGCGAATGTTGTCCCATAAAGGTTGCCAGCCGAGTTGCGGATCACACCTGCGAACGGGAGCGCGCCGTCCGCCAGTCCCGAAAACGTGTACAGAACAGTCAAATTCTCGCCGACATCCAGTTTGAAGACGTAGCCGTTCTCGCCCTGGCCGCCGTGCGCGTCGGTCCCGTACAGGTTGCCGGACGGATCGAGAATCACGCCATTTGGGGCGTTTCCGTAGACTGAGTGCTGGAAGCTGTACAACACGATCTCGTGGCCGGCCGTGTCGAGCTTGAATATCACGCCTCCGCCGCGCTTGCCGCCAATTTGGGCGGTCCCGTAAAGATTGCCCGCCGGACCGCTGGTTAGACCCGCGGCGGGCCAGCCTCCGTCGTCGTCGCCGGTAAAGCTGTGCAGCACGGTCTGGTGGCCGGACGGGGCCAGTTTGAAAACCACGCCATAGCTGAAATTGCCGATAACCGTGCCTCCGTTGATGGTGGTGCCGTAGAGGTTCCCGGATTGGTCGAGGATCAATCCCGCGAGCGGTTCGTCGCCATCGGCGCCGCCCGTGAAGGCATATAGCACGGTCTCCTGGCCAGCCGCGTTGAGCTTGAAGACGGTGCCCGCGTTAGGCGTGCCGCGGGCCGAAGTCGTGCCGTAGAGATTGCCGGTCGCGTCGAAGATCAAGCCTGCTTTGGGATTGGCGCCGTCGGTTCCTCCCAGGAAGCTGTACAGCACGGTTTCCTGGCCGGCGGCATCCAGCTTGTACACCACGCCCAGGTTCGCCGAGCCGCCCTGGTAAGTCGTTCCATAGAGGTTGCCGGCCGCGTCGAAGATTACAGCGGCATAAGGCGTGCCCCGTCCGCCCCTCCAGAGAAGCTGTGGAGGACGGTCTCAGTGCCAGTCGCGTCCAATTTGAAGACGACGCCCAGGTCCGCTGTGCCGCCCCCGCCAGTTGTGCCGTAGAAGTTGCCGGCAGAGTCGGCGGTTAGGCCGGCGTAGGGGTTCGTCCCCAGGAAGCCTCCGAAATTGTGCAGTACGGTTTCGGTGGCTGGCGGCACCTGCGCCTGGACCGGCGATATGGCAACGGCCGTTAAGAGGTAGCCGAGGCCGAGCAGTATCGCAAACTCTTCGCAGCCGATGGAAAGCCAGCCGCGGCAGTGCTTTGTCCGATCTAAGAGAGACATTTTTCAAATCTCCGAATGCCCGGATTATACACCCCCTCGTCCAAGACGGATCGCACTCTTTAGCGGTATGAGTACCAGGCGGTAGGAAGCCTCGCCCTCGCGGTCGGGTACCGATACCCCCATTCACGCAAGCAGAATCCCCCCCATTTGTCTGGTTTCGAATGGTAATTCGCCCGTTGGCGAGTGCCGCCAGATCGGCCGCTCAATGACGGTTCCGCCAGCATCGTTTCGTCGAGGTTACATGACGTTACTTGCTGGCCCAGGTGCTGATTTAGGTACTGGAACTATAGATGTACTGATGCCCCTGTTTGCGCGCGAAAATACCCGCATTTTGTTGGGTTCGAATGGTAATTTGGGCGTTCTTAGTTACGTTTTGGGCCAAGCCCCGGAAAGCGCCGCTCGGCGAGCGCGGGTGACTTTTCCAGTCCCGCATTGAGGATAGCATGGCGGCGACCGGGTTTCGAAGAGCCCATTGGCGTTGCGGGTTGTTTTCAGTGAAATTGGCTAGCCTGAGACGCGTGACCCTCGTTGGGCGCAACTTCCGTGCTCAGGTCGGCAATTACATGGTGAGGACGGCGCGGAACCGGGCCTTCCCCTCCGCAACGCGCTCGTAGGCCTTAGGCGCCTCAGCCAAAGGGTACGTCTCGACTATCGTTTTGACTTTGCCTTGCGCCACAAAATCAAGGGCCTCGTAGAGATATTCGGGGCCGTTTTGCTGACTGCCAACCACCCGAATTCGCTTCATGATGAGGTCGGTCAGAGAAATCGAAAGCGGCTCCACATCGGCGCCCATCGCGACGAGCCGGCCGTCTGGCCGCAGCCCCTGAATGCTATCCACCATGGACTTGGTCGAATTGGAAGTACTGAGGATCACATCTGCGCCCCCCGCTGCCGCAAGGCTCTTTCCATCGCGGACAATTTCATCCGCGCCAAGATCGCGGATCATCTTGTCTTTATCGGGGGAGTGCGAAATGGCGATGGTTTGGAAGCCCGCAGCCTTCGCGTATTGGACTGCCAGGTGCCCAAGCCCGCCAATCCCAAGCACGGCCACGCGCTCGTGCGGCTGGGGATCGGCCCAGCGGAGCCCGCTATAGACTGTGTAACCGGCGCAGAAGATCGGGGCTGCCTGTTCGTAGGAAACCTTGTCGGGAATCAGATAGGTGGCGTCGGCATTCATCAGCATGTACTCCGCGTTACCGCCCTGTACATCGACGCCCGTGGCCTTCATATACGGGCAGAACATTCTGCGGCCGCGCTGGCACCACTCGCAACGTCCACACGTGGATTGGATCCATGCCGTACCCACGCGGTCGCCCACATGCCGCGTGGTTACGTCGGGAGCCACGGCAACGATCTCGCCGACTGGCTCGTGGCCTAAGATTCGGGGGAATGCACCGGGAAAATGTCCAAGCGTGAGGTGCACGTCGGTATAGCAGATGCCGCTGGCATGCATCTTCACCAGCACTTGATTGGGGCCGGGTTGAGGTTGCGGAACGTCGTTGATCTGCCATGAACTGTTCGCGGCGGGGACGACTGCGGCTTTCATGAAGATTTCCTCCTAAGAGTGATTGGATGCGCGCGACTTGGCGGCCGGTGCACCAGGGATGCCCGATTCGCGCGAAGTCTGCGCTTAATCATCTGCCCGGTGCCTTCGGTTATATTGGTCGGAGATGCCGTATTCTGCTGGTAGACCCCTTTTGCTCCTACCCCTCACCCTAGCCGCGCTGCACGCCCAGTGCACGCTGCCGCCCGCGCCCGGCGCCGGAACGCCCGACACCTCCTTCGACACATTCTTTATGCAAAACGGGCCGGGCTGGACCGGCGCCGACGGCACCTACTCGCTGCCGCTGCCGGACGGCCTGAATCTCTGGATCTGGTCGGACTCTTTCATCGGCACGGTTAATCCGGAAACGCGTCTGCGATCGAACGCCATCTTCCAGGCGCACAACTCGCTGACCATTCAGGACCAGACTACGAATACGCTGACCACGGTGGGCTATCCGCCCAAGAAAAGCTCCTACTTTGCGCCATCCAATTCGGCGGATTGGTTCTGGCCGGGAGACGGTATCGCCATCCAAACCTCGCCCGGCGTTTACTCGATCAAGGTTCTGCTGCTGGAATGGACCGGCGTGTTCCAGTTCGTGGGCAGTTCGGTGGCTACGATTGCATATCCGAGTATGAAGCTGGAATCCATCCGGCCGATCGCGCTGCCGGATTTGACCATCGAGTGGGGCACGCGCATTTTCAAGGGGGGCGCGCACTATTATTTGTACGGCATCAAGGACCCTGGGACGGCGAACAAGCTGCCGTATGTGGCGCGCTTTTCCAAGCTGAGCGACCTGACCGACCCCAGCCAGTGGCAGTACTGGAATGCGACCAGCCGGACTTGGGTCGCCGGGCAATCCAACGCTACGGCCATGGCCGGCGTGCCCGCCATCACCAACGAATACAGCGTCCACCGGCTGAACGCGGCAACCGGTCCGTTCTATTTGATGACCGGGATGGATCCGCAAGATCCGCCATACCCTGGGTGGAAGTATGTGACAACATACTACTCCTGCACACCGCAAGGTCCGTGGACGACGCGCACGGTGGTCTATACGACGCCTGAAACGGGCGCGCCGGGCTGCTCGATGGGGACGCTGTATACATACGATCCGAAGGCGCATCCCGAGTTTCCTTCGGGCGCGGGGATCTTGGTGTCGTACGACGTGAATGCCAACGATTCCGCGGATCTGGTGTGCGCGAACGACTATAAGCCGAGCTTCATTCGCGTGCCGATTGCGGGGCTGGAGGCCGGCGGGCCGCGGTAAGTCAGCAGTAGCCCAAGATGGACAGGACCGTGCCGGGTGCGGCGGGCCGGAAGGTCCCGGTTTCCTGGCCCTTCAGGCAGACGGCGTCGGCATCGTGCGAATAATCGGCGGATTCGCTCGAAAGGCTCCGTGGAGAACTGGAAGGCGGGCACAGCGCATTCTCTTTGCTGGCCTATCGTCTTACGCATGCGTTTCGGATCATGCATCAATCCACTCAGCATCCTGGCCGGGCGGCGGCTGGCCAGCCGGTTCGACCGAGCCTTGCGCTTAAGATGGCCGCGGCGATGGTCGAGGTGCTTGCATCCGTCGGAATGGTTCAGCAATAGAGCGTGCGTGACAGCCAGCGCCGTATCTTGTGTACTCAGGAGGAAAAAGGATTCAGCCCATGACCCTGACTATCGAAGTTTCCGAAGAACAGGCGGCGGTATTGAAAGGAACAGGCTGCGGGTCGGGGGCTGACGGTCGAAGGCTGGCTGGAGCAAGTCGCGGCGCAGTTCGCTCCCTCAACTTCCTTTGCCCACCCCCAGGAAACCGATCCGGAAGAATGGGCGCGCCGATTTCACGAGTGGGCCGAGAGTCACGACCGCACAACACCGCTCCTAACCGACCAAGCCATCAGCCGCGAGAACATTTATCCGGACCGTGTTTAGCATATGCTTGTAGACACGAGCGTTCTGGTCCGTACCCTCCAGCCCCACCATCCGCTTTATGCAGCCGAAGACCGTGCGATCCGGCTTTTGCCCCAGCGGGGCAGGAAGTTGCACATCGTCGCCCGAAGTTTGAACTATGTGTGGTCGCGACCCGGCCGGCTGGAGAGAACGGTTTGGGCATGAAGCCTGCTGCAGCAGCGGAGGAGCTCGTCCGAATCAAAGGCATGTTCCTCTTCTTGCCGGAGACGCCGGCCATCCACTTCTCACGATGCGCGCCTGGTTGCTGCGAATGCAGGTGCACGGTCTTACGGCCATTCTGACATTCGATAAGGCAGGGCTCGCGCAATCCATCGGAGCGCAAGGC